>R27__coassemble_132_pt1 | contig 63470 bp, 71 predicted proteins | sample R27__metabat2_low_PE_024 | metagenome-assembled genome bin R27
GAGCATTTGAAAAGTAATCGCCAAATGGTAAAAACATTTGGTAATATACTATAATTAATTAAAAAAGCTTAAAAAATAAATAAAATAAATAATAAGAAGGTAAATTAAAATATTTCTTGAATAATATCCCCATCAGATATAATACCTACCAATTTACCATCTTCAACAACTGGAAGTTGATTTAAAATTCCAGAAGAAGAAACACATTCCTTCATCATTTTTATAGCTGATTCAAGACTGTCATCAGGAGATATTGTAATGACAGACCTAATCATTATTTCATCAACACTAGTTCCCAATTCATATTTATCAAGAATCAAATTATGGCCCACATCAGTTGCGGTTATAATTCCAATTAATTTATCATCCTCAACAACAGGAAGAGAACTGATTTTATGTTTCATCAATTTTTCAAAAGCATATACGACATCTATGTCTGAAGTGGTTGTAATCACATCAGTTGTCATTATATCCTTAACTTTCTTGTTCAACATCATCTATTCCTCCAAATTTTTCTAGAATATCATTTACCATGATATCTATAGTTTCGTTAATATCCACATTATTAATTATACGTGCATCATGAATTTTTGCCTGTTCAACTAAAAATTTTTGAGTTTTTCTAATAGTTGGGAAATTTTCCATATATCTATCAAGAGACCTTTTAACCCAAGGCTGCCTACATCTTGAATAAAATCTTTGTTTGTGTGATTCTTCATCATCTACAGTTAAAGTAAATATAATAATATTATTATTTTCAAGTAAATCCTCTTTAATGAATCCTGGAACAATATGGACACCTTCAATGATAGTACTGATACCTTCTTTTACAGATCTTTCAATAATTGCTTCAACACCTACATTAACAACATCAACATGATTAATAAAACCCTCAACAACAGAGTCAATACGAATAGAAGGTGTTCTTAAACTTTCGTATGCATCAAAACTAGATTTATGAATAACCGGACTTAAATCTTTGGAAATAATCTTACGCATGACCTCACGAATCATATCTGTACTAATAAGATTTTTCAGACGTAATCTACTAGCTAACTCAAAAGCCATTGATGAAGTTCCAACTCCTGATGCTCCACCAATCAAAATAATCAACGGTTTTTTAGAAGTCCTAAGAGATCTCCAGTTACGATATTTTTGAGCAATATTCGAGTCTATTGCTTTTAGATGGTTTAATACTTCATTCGCCAAATCAAAACTGGAAATTTCAGTAATATTTTTTTTAATTAAATCGGCTTCAATATCACTAGCTATCTTATGTGCTCTTTCAGTTCCTAAATCTGCAACATTAAGAGAACGAGATAGGATTCCTTTTGAAAATGGTTCTTTATACTGTTTACCATCCACATCTCCAATAACCCAAATCATAATATCACTTAATAAGAATATGATTAAATATTTTAAGTTATTGTTAAATAAAATTTGTTATTTGATTTTTGAAAAAATAGAAAAAAAAATGAATAAAAAATTATTCATCTAAAGAAATAAGGCTTAAATCATAATTAGAACCATCTTTAATGTCAATTAAAATAGCACCATTATCTTTAAGCATTCCAGGATTAGCTACATCAGTAGTTTTTCCAATTTTACTAATTGATTTAGCTTCATGAATATGTCCGCAAAGATTAATTTCAGGTTCAAATTCATGAATGGATTTTAAAATTCCTGGACTTCCAACATGTTCACCGTTTGCAACCCTATCCGCTTCAGTATTGAAAGGTGGCGCATGAGTAACCAATATTTTCACTTTAGGAACTTCTGAATTGTAAACATAATCATAATTAGCTAATAAATCATAAACTTCAGCATAAATCTTATCATCATCCATTTCTCCAGGAGTATCAAATGGAGTAGGATTAGAACCGCCAAAACCAAATAGAATAGCGTCCCCATAAGCGATAATGTTATTATGAAGACAAAATGCCACTTCATTAATCGCATTACATATTCCAGTAGGGTCACAATTACCCGGAATAGCTATTACATCCACATCAAAATCTGCTACTTTATTAATAAAAGTAGAAACAAAGTCTAACGGTCCAAAATCAGTTATATCACCTAAAATTAATACTAAATCAATATCATTATTGTTTAAGTAATTATATAAATTTTCGTTTTCTTCACCGTGAACATCACTAATTGCTAAAATTTTAGTCATTTTATCACCTTATTGTTCTAAAAAGAAAGATCCCATCTCTTTTAAACCAACTTGAAGGTCAGGTTTATCTCCATGTAATTGTACAGTAACATCATCATCAAACTCAATTATGAGACCATTCCATTCTGCAATTTCCTGAACTCTTTCTTCAGCTAATGGAACTTTTAAATTTATTCTACCAGTAGTTAAACCAGGAGGAGTATTAACAAGGAATCTTGATTTGGAATTTGCGAATTCAAACACTTCTTCTCCTTGCATGGCTTGTTTAAATAAGTCAAGCCAATGGTCAACATATTCATCGCCTTCTTCTTCAGCCATTATCAAAAGAGTTCTTTGAATATTATTTAAAGACATTTCAGCTTTTGCCAAACCATTGATTAATTCTGGATGAGAAGGGTCTCTTTTATATGAACTGATAGAAGATCTGATTATACCCATCTCAGCATTAACTCCCTTAGGAATATCATAACCTTTTTTACTTAAATCAGTAAGGAGATGATGATTAACTAACCAATTTTGTTCAGACGGTAAGCTCATAAATGTCCACCTATAATTTTTAAAGTAGTATGATTAATTTTAGCATCAGCTTCTTTCAATTCATTTTCAATTTCGCTGATATTTTGATAGGAATCTAAAAATAATACATGGTGAGTTGAAGTACCTGCAATGTTTAAAATTGCAATTTCATCACTTTGTTTTAATTCTCTTTTTTCAATAGTCGCTTTAAATTGAACATATGGTTCATATTCTTCTGGAAGGTCAGAATATTTGAATATTCCATCCAATGTTGCTAAAAACATAATTACACCTCTAATATATTTTAGTATATTTTATCTTGATAATCATATATAAAGATGATTATAGATTATTCGTATGAATACAAACAAAAAAAATAATCCATAAAAAAAAGGTTATCAAAAGATAACCATTACCCGAATTGTGTTTTCAAGGCCTAAAATAAAAAAATAAAAGGATAAAAAATCCTTAAATTTATTTAGCGTTTTCACCTAATGCTTTAGCGAGTGCAGGAGTTGCATCGATTCTTTGAGCATCAAATGTTAATTCTTCAGGGGATAATCCCATTGCTAATCCGTATAATTGAGCTAAGTGGAAAACAGGAAGAGCAAAGTCAGTTCCGTATTTTTCATTAACTTCAACTTGTCCTTGGTCAAATTGTAAGTGACAGAATGGACATACGTTAACAATTGCATCTACACCAGCTGCAGTCATGTGATCGAGTTTTTCTTTGGTGAAACTAGTGGTTACATCAAGGTCTCTGGATCTTAAACCTCCACCAGCACCACAGCACATCATTTTGTCTTTGTAATCTACAGATTTAGCACCAGTGATTTCAACGAGATCATCTAAGATGGATGGGTCTTCTGCGTTGTCTTCAATACCGATGGTTTCAGTAGGTTTTAAGAAGTGGCAACCGTAATGTACAGCAACATTTAAGTCTAAAGGTTTTTCGATTAAGGAAGCTAATTTTTCAAATCCTACATCGTCTCTTAAGATTTGAGCAAAGTGTTTAACATTAGTAGTTCCTTTAAATTCTCTTCCAACTTCTGCTAAGTTAGCATTAATTTTTGCTTTTTTGTCTTCATCTTCTTTTAACATGTGGTTACATTCGAATAATGAACCGAAACATCCGTTACATTCGGTCATGATGTCAGCACCCATGTCTTCAGCAATAGTTAAGTTACGAGCTGCAATTGTAGCCCAGGTTTCTTCATCGAAAGAACCAAATACACCAGGAGCAGGACAACAAGATGCACCTTCCATGTCTTTTAATTCAATATCTAAAGCTTCAAATAATTTTCTGGTAGCTTTTTCAACACCAGGATAACGGTTGTTCATGATACAACCTAAGAAATATGCAATTTCCATATTATAACTCTCCTCAATTAAATTTATTCTTTTAATCCGCCGGTTGCTTCATCGTAACCGATTAATTCATCAAATCCAGTAAGTTTACAAATTTTTTGTACTTCTTCTAATGCTTCAGGGAAAGCGTGAGTAGTTGGTGGAATTTCAGCAAGACCAATTTTAGCTCTTAAAGCTTTTGTAGCATCATTGATTGGTACACCGTGACCAGTATTCATTACAAATACACCAGTCATTTTGTGTGGTTTTGCCATGTATCCAGCATGTGCTGCGATGTTACGTGCTTTTTTGATGATTTCTACAATTTTAACACTTCTGAGACATCTTTCTTGGCAAGTGTAACAGGTAGTACACATCCATAAAGCATCATCAGCAATAACTTCTTCTTTTAATCCTAATAAACATTTTCTGACAATTTGTCTTACTTTGTATGGGGTTCTTCTTCCAGAAGGACAACTTCCACTACAAGTACCACATTGGAAACAGTGTTTTACAGTTTCAATTCCAGCATCAATGAACTCAGCAGTGAAATCTGGGTCACGATTACTATCATTTAATAATTCTTTATCAGTTAATAAAGTCATATTATCTCCTTTTTTATCTTCATTTGATTTTTCTTCAATTTCATCAGCATCTACTTCTTCAGAAGGTTCTTCAACTTCTTCAGCTGATTCTTCAACAATAGATTCATCAGATTCTACTCCATCTTCAACAAGAACTTCCGCTTCCTCATCAGCTTCAGTTTCTTCCACAATTTCTTCAGATGGAACTTTATCTGGTTTAGAAAACTTAACAACAGTTTCTTTTTCTATTGTGTCTCCTTCTAAAGTTTCGATGTCTTTTTTAAAAGTCAACTCTTTAGAACCATCATCTTTTTTATCATAAGATATAGATATTCCTTTGGTTCTTCCAGGAGTAACTTCGACATCATCAGATGTGTTTGAAACATCAGTTTTGATGTCTTTTCCTTCATTTTCTCCTTTAAATAGATGTTTAAGACGATTTACTATAGACATTGAAAACACACCTCGGATAATCATTGGATAATTTCCTCAAATCCTTACTAATATTCTTTAAAAGAACATATATAAAGGTTACTAAAATTTTTGCTAGTGTAATCTAAATGGTTACACCATAAAAAAAATTTTTATTAACCTAAAAAAATATAACTATTATCAACAAAAAGAGGAAAGAAGCAAATGATAAAAAAATTCGAAATTAAATCACATGACGGTCCTGGAAGAATCGGAAAACTTGACGGAAACTTAACTCCAAAAATTTTTTACAAAAATCAGATGAAAATTGCCCCTAATCAAGGTTCCTCATACAATATTGACCGTGAAATTGCAGAATTCAATGTAAAAGAAACATTAAGACTAGCTAAAGAACATGTTAATGATGCAGATATCGCAGTTATTCAAGGATCCAAATATATTGATTTAAGATTAGAATGCATGAAACAACTAGAAGAAATAGGTTACAATGGCTTTATCATAGCTAATGGAGATGCTCTTCTAACCAATCCAAGAGAATTAGTAGAAGTAGTCACTTCCCTTAAAAAAGAAGCTAAAAAATCAAGTTACTTTATTTTTTCATTTGCAGAACTTTCTTTTATGCCCATTTTAACTTATATGGGGATTGACGGATTCCTAGCAGATTCTGCGAATTATTACAGTCATTTGAATGTACTTCAAACTCCAACAAAAGCATATGATTTGAATACATACCCAATTTATGATGACATCACACAAAAAGAGCTAGAAGAAAAAAATATTGAAAATATGGAATTTACAATAAAAGAAATCCATGCACATATGAAAAATAATTCATTGAGAAATTTAGTTGAAGAAAGATCAGGAACAACACCACAAAACATCTCAACTTTAAAAATTCTCGATAAAACTCAAATGGATTATTTATTGGAATACACCAAATTATTTTAAAATTTTAAATGATTGAATGATATTTTTGAATTGCCTTTCAGATTCACCAGAGACATCCAAAGTCCTCAACTCAAAAATATAAATCTCACCATTTTCTATAAAGACATAAGTGTGAATATCAAAGTTTATTTCAGGAGTATCCATATTGGCATGCAACTTAATTGAATCCAAACCTGCAATTTCAACAAAATCAGAAGCAATGATTACTCCACCATCATCAGATATCGCATCCTCCATGAATATCTTATAATCATCAAGATTTGTCGCTGTTGGAAACATAACTGCATTAATTAAATTATCCTGACCTTTGGACAATGTCGCAATGCAATCTGGATTTGACAATATGTCTGCCTTTTCAACTTCCCATTCGTCGGGATATTCGAAAGTGATTTTTCCACTATTAAAAGTTCTCATGAATTACTCCTCTTTTTTGGATGTTTCAATAGTTTCTGGAGCTTCTTCTATAGTGTCAATATATTTTGAGAAAGGTTCTGGAAGTTTTGGCATTACTTCTTTTAAGATTTCAGCTGCATCAAGTTCCAATGCCTGTCCTGAAAGCAATTGATTAACGTCAAAGTCAAATTCAAATGGTTTTAGTAAATCTTCAGTAGGTACCCTTAAATTAATCTTGTTCTTATTCAATATCATTTTAAGAGTACTTGTATTTCTAATCTGCTCATTCATATCTTCAACAGTACTATTTATCTCATATGCTATAGCTTTATTTTTCTCATTAACATCATGTTTGGATTTTTCAATGGATTTTTCCAAATCCTTAACCAAAAGAGCATTTCTTCTGTTGATATTGTCACGAGCTTCATCAATAACAACATTTATTGCATTCAAAATAGATTTGTTGAGTTCCACATTATAAGCCAAAATCATTTTATTTTTATAATCGAGTTCTTTAAAAATAGCTACTCTTTCATCATCGATTTTAGTAATTTTTTTGTTTAGTTCATGAATTTCATCTTTGGCTTTAATGAGTTCTTCCTTATCAGTTAACTGTTCCTTTAAGGAGTCCACATCATCAAAAAAAGAGCCCTTAAGAGTCTGAATTTGGTCTTGAAGATTAGCGATCTCATCATCTTTTTCCTGAATTGTCTGATTAAACTCCTCAAGTTTTTCATCAGAAAACTGATTATCAATTAAATTTTCATATTCCTCTTGAGCAAGAACTTTCACCAATTCATTATCTTCAAAAGGATCCTCCTTTTTAAGACTTACTTGCTTTTGTTTAGATTCTTTTTCAACAGTGTTACCATCTTTATCTTTACTATTATATTTTTTAGTATAAACTCGGACAGTTCTAAATTCATCACTTTCCATTATTACACCCACTCTATAATATTAAATAAGATTAGTTTAATTTAAATAGTTAATTATTTATTTATCGAAAAAAAAGAAAAAAGAAAAAAAGTAATTTATTATTTGTTTTCCTTTTCAATCCACAACAACATAGCCTCTTCAATAGCTCGGGAATACCAACCAGTTTTAAATAACATCTTACTAGAGGCTAATCTGCGAAAATTCAAGTCAATATCATTATTGATGCTAATAGTAACACGTTTGTTTTTAGACATACAATTAGATAGTACACACTAGTTAATAAATGCTTCAGTGTTTTTTCAGGTCATTTTTCTATGTAAAAATGAATATTAGCATGATTTAATCTAAATATAGTGTGTATAAATGTTTTTAAAATTTCAATTTTTTAATTCTGAAAGATTTTGGAAAGTCATTGAAAGTTTAAATCCAACAATATGAAAATTCATTGAATATGTGAAATATGATTAGTCAACCTGCTTCCATTCATTGTTTCCCAAATGTTCATATTTATTACCATCAGGACCTTCATGAATTTCTCCGGTGCGAATTATTCTACCTTCCTGTTTACTGTAAAATGCACCTTTATCATTATCTGAACTATCAGACATTTTTACACCTCGCAAATTTAATTATTAATGTTTTTTAATTTAAGAAAGTGCAATAATTGTCACAATCAAAAAACACAAATAGCAATTTTTTATTAAAAATTTTTAATAGTTTTTGTTATTTCAATTATATAAATTGATACCCTTAAATTCCATCAGAAATTAATCGAAAAGCATACAATTTACCCATATTTTATAGAATTTCTGATATTTTTTCATTATTAATCCATTTTTGTAAAAAATAATTTACTGAAAAGAGATTTATATAAACAATTTCAAAAATAATAACCGAGGTGTATCAAAATGACTATCAAAAAAGTTGTTGTAGCCGGAGGAGGAGTACTTGGAAGTCAAATTGCTTTACAAAGCGCATATTGCGGATTTGATGTGACAATCTGGCTTAGAAGTGAAGGATCAATTGAAAGAGCAAAACCAAAACTTGAAAGATTTAAAAATATCTATGTGGACACACTTGAAAAGATGAAAACCGATGCCAACGCATATTGCAGAGGCCTAAGTAAAAAAACCGATTTAAGCGATAGCGAAATTGATGAATTGAAACAAAATGCCAAAGATGCATACAATAACATAATATTAACAACAAGTTATGATGAAGCTGCATCCGGTGCAGATTTAATTATCGAAGCAATCGCCGAAAATCCTGAACAGAAAATAGCATTCTATCAGGAGCTGGCCAAACATATGGATGAAGAAACTATTCTTGTAACCAATTCATCAACACTGCTTCCGTCAATGTTTGCAGAATATACCGGAAGGCCTGAAAAATATCTTTCACTCCACTTTGCAAATACAATCTGGGAGAACAATACAGCAGAAGTAATGGGACATCCTGGAACCGATCAAAAATACTACGACGAAGTAGCTCAATTTGCTGAAGACATCAATATGATTCCATTAAAACTTAAAAAAGAACAGCCAAGATACATTCTTAATTCATTGTTGGTTCCATTTTTAAGTGCTGCTGAAGCATTACTTGCAAATGATGTTGCAGACCATGAAACAATAGACAAAACTTGGATTTTAGCAACCGGCGCTCCTGCAGGACCATTCCACATATTGGATATTGTAGGACTCACTACCGCATACAACATCATAATAATGAATCCAGAAGCGCAAGACCCAAATACAACCCCTGGAAAAATTGCTAAAATGCTTAAAGAAAAAATAGATTCTGGTAAAACTGGTATCAATGCTGGAGAAGGATTTTATAAATACTAATTCCTTCCTTTTCTTATTTTTTGATAAATTACACAAATCAGACAGCACCAGAAAAATAACTCTTTTTAAACCTGTTTTAAAACAGATGTACAATATTATCTGAAAAAATTAAAAGCATTACCTATTCGTGTAAAATATTATTACCATAACACTTTTAATGACAAAATATCATTAAACAAATAAATAAAAAATATATAAAATCTGTAAAAAATCAAATAAAAACATTTATATAATATGAAAATATAACTAATAAACGATGTGAAATAATTTTCATGTATAATGATAACATCGGTCAACCATTTTATAATCTCCAAAATGTTTAGAATATGTTTCATTATGGGAAGTAGAAAAACTACTTCCACACTCCCCCTTTTTAACTAATTTTCATTCAATATTTCAGGGTCAGCACCAGCAATCTCCACCAAATATTCAGCTTCAACAATGTGAAGTTTGGAAGGAATTATAATGCAGTGGAGAGGTCCTCCGAAATCGTAGTCAATCAAATCTGAAATTTTGCCTGCCTTTACAATAACATCACTGGAACCAACACGAGCTATTCCCATAGCCAACGTATCTTCCCCAATCAAACCATCACGGTCCAAATCATTTTTAATGTTCATCAAATATTCCAGACCCTGATTTACAGTCATGTATCTGTCTTTATGAGCCTGAATATCAAGCAAAACTAACGTATGCAAATCCATCTTAAAGTTTTCTTCGATAGCTTCATAAGGGGATTTGGGATAAAAATTATAATCTGGGAAAGGTATTGTAGTGACTTTTCCGAATTTATACCCTTGAAGACCTGAAATCGCAGGAGCTGAAGAAAGAATTGAAGACCCATGAATAACTTCATAGTCTATTTGCTTTTTTGAGCACTGAACCAAAAAATCACTATGGGTTGTGGCAATTAAAGGATCACCACCTGTTATCAAAGCAACATCAGATGTCTTGGCTTCTTCGATAAATTTAGACTCTTCTTCAACTTCATTTCTAACCAGTATTTCAATTTTTTGACCTACCAATTCTTCAATAGCTTCAAAGCTTGAACCGAATAATCTTGATGTAAAAAACTCAGCATAAATTTTATCAACATTTTTCAAACATTCTAAACCTTTAATAGAAATATCCTTATGGTCAAATAAACCTAAACCCACTAAATAAAACATATAAATTATATAAGAATTTAAACATAATAAATCTTATGAAATGTGTAAAAGTTCCATTAAAAAGGTTAAATGACACACGAATAAAATTAATGGAAAATGGCCAAATGAATATGGAATATAAAATAAAAGCTGAAGAGAAATACGGATATATTCCCATCAATGAAGATGTTGACGATTATGAAATTGTAGATATCGAGCTAGAACCCATGAAAAGAGTCCCGCACAATTTTTCCGAATTGCTTGAAGGAGAACTAACTAACGAGGAAATTGAAAACCTAAGAACCTCATTTGATACCATTGGAGACATAGTGATTTTAGAAATTCCGGAGAATCTGCAGGATAAAAAGCAAATCATCGGCGATGCAGCACTTAAATTTACAAAAAGAAAAGCAATTTACATGAAGAAAAGTGCAATCAAAGGAACAACACGAGTCCGTGATTTGGAATTTCTATCCGGAGTTGATGATTCTGTGACAATCCACAAAGAGCACAGCGCCAGATTGAAATTAGATGTGCGTGAAGTTTATTTCTCGCCAAGACTTGCGACTGAACGAAAACGGGTGATGGAAAGCGTTAAGGATGGTGAAAAAATCCTCGACATGTTTTGTGGAATCGGACCGTTTCCAATCGTAATTGCCAGAAACAAAAATGTTAATATAACCGCAGTAGACATCAATGATTCTGCAATCAGATATTTGAATGAAAATATTAAACTAAATAAACTTGAAGGTCATATCGAAACTTACTGCGGAGATATTCGGGAAGTTAGCAAGTCATTTAACTTGAAATTTGATAGAATAATAATGAATCTTCCAGGTCTTGCATATACTTTCCTTGATGTTGCAGTCAATTTAATAGACAATGGTGGAATAATCAACTATTATGAATTTTCTGATTCATATGAACAGGGAATAAAACGATTAAAAGATGCCTGTGGGAAAGTTGGAAAAGAAGTGGAAATAATAAATACACGTAAAGTCAAATCAACAAGTCCCGGAGAATGGCATGTCGCCATCGATGGGAAAATTAAAAACTAAAAATTAACTTCCATCTTTTTTCCATAGTTAAGATACAATTTCACCAATAGTATTTAACTTATCACACTGAATCATAACAATTTTTCCATCTTTTGCATAGTTGAAATAATACCTTTGATGAGTATTTTTTACCAGCCCCGAAAAAGTAGTGGCCGTTTCGTTTTTAAAAATCCCTTTAACGCCATTAATGGACTTATCATGATATGTTCCATCATTTAAAAGATTAATATCAATATCGTCACCATAATCATATACGCAAATATCTAAAAGTAGTATATCATTTTGATGGAATGTTCTTTGTTCCTTTAAGACTTTATGATTTAGAATTTCATCATAATATGTGATATTTGATGAATTTTCATCCTCTAAAAACCCCCATGAAACAGAAAAGTTAACCCCATTAATTTCAACGTTTCTAGGTTCAGGAAGATGGTATTTGGAAGATCCTGGAACGGGATCGCCTCCATGATACATGAAGAGCACAGCCAAGCTAATTACAAAAAATACTATAACAAAAACAGTTTTTTTATCCATCAAATTACCAAGTTAGGATTAATTATTGGAAATTAATTAATTTAAAAAAAATAGTAAAAAAAAAAATAAAAAAATCAGAATTGGATTCTGTTACCAGTCCAATCGTCATCATCATTGAATGCATTGAATTTCTTTTCATCTTCAAGATATTGTTCCATATCCCTATATAATTTAACCCTGAAAATATCCGGATAAGGTATGTATAACATATCTCCATTTCCACTGGTTTCTTTCACATAGGTTTCTTCAAATTCAATGATTGAATCATCTTCCTTATTAAAATGATGAACTTCATTAGCACACAATATTTTGAAATGTACAAAATCATCTTTTAATAATTCTTTAACCAAATCATCAATCAAAAGCGGATAATTTGCACGTTTATTACTTTTTATCTCCATAATATCTCCTCACTACAAAATAACAATAATTCAAACCATATTAAAACACAATAAAGCCATCATTCATTAAATTAGCTATTAATTTCTAAAATAATAACAGTCATATTCATAATAGCTTTTTTGTAGAAAACTCTACAAATGTTATATAAATATTTCAGAGTTATTATTTAAATAGTTATTGAAAATGATTAAAATTAAATAAATAAGTAATTTTAGCCAATTTTAAATAAAATAAATATTTTTAATTATCCAAGCGTTTTAAAAAAACATTTTCAAAAATATTGTAAAAATTATTATACATTAACAAAAATCATACGATGAAAATTGGAAATATGGATAATGTTAAATTCAACGTCCATAATTTCCACTTAACTTTGATAATTAATTAAATAGGATCAATTATTCCTTTTTCAGTAATAATCCCAGTTATCAATTCTTTTGGAGTTATGTCAAATGCAGGATTGATGACTTCAGTCCCTTCAGGACAAATTCTAGCCCCACCATAATATCTTACTTCATCACCATCCCTTTCTTCAATAATCGTATCATAAATTGATATTTCATTATCAAATGTAGAGTAAGGAGCAGCTACATAAAATGGTATATCATGGTGTTTTGCAGCCAATGCCACCATAAATGAACCTACCTTATTTACGACACCACCTTTGGCTATCCTGTCAGCACCTATCACTACCTTATCAATTTTACCTTGTGACATTAAAAATCCGGAAGCGACATCAGGAATTAATTTAACGGGGATGTTTTCCTGTTGCATCTCCCACACACTTAAACTGGCCCCCTGTCCTCTTGGACGAGTTTCATCACATATTACATTGATTTTCTTTCCGGCATCCCTTGCTGCCCTAAATACTCCTAAAGCAGTTCCATAATCAACACATGCAAGAGCACCAGCATTACAATGAGTCAAAACAGTATCTCCATCGTCAATTATTTCAGCACCATATTTTCCAATAGCCCTATTGGTTGCCATATCCTCTTCATACATTTTTAACGCTTCTGAAAGTGCATCCTCACTATTCAATACTCTGTCAACTGCCCAAAACAAATTTACTGCAGTCGGTCTTGCAGCCTTAATTTCTGTTGCTGCTTTTTGTAAATCTACACCCTCAATGTCAGCCAACGCCATTCCAAAAGCTGCTGAAACCCCAATAGCAGGAGCACCACGAACAGTCATATCACGAATAGCAACGATTACATCCTGATAATTATCACACCAAACATAAGTCAATTCATCAGGAAGCTTTCTTTGATCAATGAGTTTTAGTTTATTATCTTCCCATTCAAGTGTTTTCATAATTTAACACCTATAAAAAAAGTATTATAAAAAAATAGTTGAAAGCATAATTAATTGTTAGTTTCTAAGTCCAATTTATAGACAATTTTTAATTATGCTCTCCGCCTAATAATATCCAATTCGGATTGATTAGAGATGTATAAAAATACATCTAATTTATATTTTTATTAAACTACTTAATAAATCTTTATATGAAACAATTAAAAATTAATGTTTTTAGAAATACCTAAAAACTTATGCATTTTCTGTCATTATAGGCACAACTTGTTTTTTACGTGACACAACACCTTCAAGTAATACTGTATTATCTTCTAATGTTACGCCATATGCCTTTTCAACTAGACTTGCATCTTTACCAAGTGCAATTACCTGTGAATTACTGTTGACAATATCAGTGATTAAAAGCATGAATAAATCCAAATTCTCTTCTTCAATAATTTTATTTATGCCAGCTTCCAATTCTTCTTTCATTTCTAAAACATCACTTATGCTTGCAGTATTGACTTGATTGACAATGGACTTTACATCTTTAAAATCAATTTGTTTTGCATCCAATGAAAGTATTTCATCAATTGAAAAACTACTTAAATCTGTACCTGCCTTAAGCATTTCCAAACCATATTCCTCAGCGTCAATGTCAGCAATCTTTGCAAGTTTTTCAACTGCTTTTACATCATCATCAGTAGTTGTCGGTGATTTTAAAAGCAAAGTATCTGAAATGATTGCAGATAACATTAATGTAGCTATTTCCTTTGTTATTTCAATGCCATTTTCCTCATATAACTTGCATAAAATAGTTTCAGTACAACCCACCGGTTCAAATCTTAAAAATAAAGGATATGAAGTTTCCAATGCAAGTTTATGGTGGTCAACGACTTTTAAAATATTTGCATTTTCCAAATTATCTACAGATTCAGCAGGAGAATTATGATCAACTAAAATTACATTAGCACCATCTTCAACACCTTCTAAAAGTTCTGGAGCATCCATGTCCAGATAATTTAAAATAAAATCAGTTTCTTTATTAATATTTCCTAATCTGTAAGCTTTAGCTTCACTGTTGCCTAATTCCTTTTCTAAATTAGTCATTACAATACTTGATGTGATTGAATCACTATCTGGACTTTTATGTCCAAAAATAAAAGTTTCTACCATATTATCTTTCCTCACAAAAAAATAAAATCAGTATAATATATCTTCTTCATACAATATTAAAATTGCTATAAATGATAAAAAAATAAAAAAAAATAGATTTAGTAATGACTTTGTGGAGTCATTCCCAAATGATGATCTTCGCTTTTTTTACCAGGTATTCCATAAGCATCCGCCCTACATTGAGTACATGCTCTGAATACTGGAATAATCTCTTCAACTTGTTCTCTTACACTTTCCATCATGGAACAGTCCGGACGAGAATAGTGTTTCATTTTAGCCAATGGAATTAATGGCAGAATATTCATCAAGGAAGCTCCTCTTTTTTTAACTTCCTTTGCAATTTCAACAATATGTTCATCATTTAATCCAGGAATTAAAACTGAATTAACTTTAACGACCATACCATTAGCTGCTGCTTTTTCAACACCTTCAAGTTGATTTTTAATTAATATTTCAACTGCTTCATAACCCTTATACACTTTTCCTTCATATTTTATGAAAGAATAAATGTCAACTGCAATATCAGGGTCAATTGCATTTATGGTTACAGTAACAGAGTTTACTCCAAGTTCTGCAAGTTTATCTGCATATTTTGGAAGTAAAAGACCATTAGTACTCATACATTTGATTAAATCAGGTTGTTCAGTCGCTAATTTTTCAAAAAATTCAAATGTCTCTTCATTAGCAAGTGAATCTCCAGGTCCAGCTACCCCAACAACAGAAATTGGACCTTCAGCAGTAACTTCATTAATATGATTAATTGCAGAATCAGGATTCATGACACAGCTTGCAACGCCAGGTCTGTCTTCTTCATTATTAATATCCCTTGTACAAAAGTTACAAAAGATATTACACTTCGGTGCTACAGGTACATGCGCTCTTCCGACTTTATCATGCATTTTTTCATTAAAACATGGATGTGCTTTTGTTATGTGTGCAAATCTTGCACCTTTGTGTTCAGCCATACTCTCACCTCTCCGAAATATAACTTCGTTAATTTGTATTGATACGAACAAATATATAAAGTTTTCTACTTGCCATTATTTAACTCATCAATATATTCATGAGCCTTTTCAATCCATGCATCTTTAATTAACTCATCAGTAGCCACAACACACACGATATCTTCAGTAGACAAATCCTTAATAATTTTAAAACCTTCAGGTAATATTCTAAAGACCGCATCATAAATACGTCTTTGTAAATTAGAATGAGGGTCATCAACTACTAATGATTCTAACTCCAAATAATTACCAGATATTTCCAGTTGATACCTGTTAGGTTGATAAATTTCATCCCTAGAGAATAATCTCCATAACCTTTTCAAAATATTTGGAAGATAGTTTTCATCATCAACTAAAATCATGGTAACGTCCCTTTCTTTATCGTAAGTGAAATTAGCTACATCGCTAAATAAAACCACTTTAGAAGTTTTTTTCATTTTAATAGCTAAGACAAATACAGGATCATCAGGATTAACATAAGCTTTTAAATCATCTACAGATGCGCCAAGAACCAAATCTTGAAAGATTTGTTTAATGATGATTTCGTAAACTTCAGCACCCTTTTCATCATAGCATTCAACTAACATCAAATCAACCCTTAATCTATTTGTTCTCTTGTCTGCGTCCCATTCCAGATACTAAAAGAGCTGCTCCAACAGCACCAATGTGTTGGGAATATTCAGGTACGATAACTTCTATTCCACCTAATGTTTCGCTTACGGCTTCAACAAGACCTGAAATTAAACTTGTACCTCCCACTTGGATTAATGGTTCACGAATGTCAATTTCCTGAAGTTGCTGTTCATAAACTTGTTCAGATACTGAGTGACATGCCGCTGCAGCAACATCCGCTTTAGAACCTCCAGCTGCAAGAGTAGTAACAAGGTCCTGAATACCAAATACAATACAGTAAGAGTTTAACATAGCTTTTCTCCAATCCCCCTGTACTGCAAGAGGTCCCAGTTCAGTAATATCCACATCTAACCTACGGGAAGTCATATCTAAAAATCTTCCGGATGCACCTGCACAGATACCACCCATAGTAAAGTTGTCAGGGATACCATTATTAACAGTAATTACCTTATTATCCATACCACCAATATCCAATACAGTAGCTTCACCTTTCTGACGGTCTGCCAAGTATACTGCACCTTTTGCATTTACAGACAACTCTTCCTGAATAAGTTCAGCACCAAATTCCTGACCCATAGTGAACCTACCATAACCTGTAGTTCCAATACCATCAAGGTCATCCCAACCATAATCTGTTTGGCCAAACGCTTCAGCAGCAGCTGTTTGAGCAGATTCAATGATATCTTTGGTAGATGTCCAACCAGTTCCAATAACTTCATTGTTTTCCATAAGCACTGCTTTTGTAGTGGTTGAACCGGAGTCAAGTCCAAGAGTAAGTCCTTCTTGTTTTTCACGAGCAAGAATATTTCTACGAGTTACGGTTGTAGCTAATGCCTCCATACGAATAAATAATTCATCAGCCTTTGTTCTTTCAGTGAAAGAGTAAGTAACTACTGGAATACGAGTATTGTTTTGTATGAATCTTCTTACTTCATTTCTAACCAATGCTGCTTCTGCACATCTAAAACAGGTTGCAATAAAAACGGCATCAGGTTTGGATCTGCCTTCAACAATAGCCATAGCCCTTGCAATCATTAATTTTAAACTTGAACTTTGGGCTGAAAATCCAAATTTTTCATAAGACTCATCAATATAATCCAAATCGATTTCCGGAAGAATAATTTCAGCACCGAATTTATTTGCTGCTTTTTCTATTTCCTTTTGAATTCCACTATATTCTGTTCCACATGAAACTAAAGCAATTTTAACCATCTTATTATTCCTCCTCAGCAGTTTGTTCAAGTGAATCTACAAACTCATTGATTTGATTCACCATAACATATGTTTCATCTTGATTAGTTGGATAATTGAGTTCCAATACAGGAATACCTTTGTTTCTAAGCAAAAATATTGATAATTCATTGGTCCTTGCACAACCAATACAACCGAATCCATAAGGAGCCCCATCAACAACTATTGCTGCTTCAGCCTCATCTATAAGCGGTCCGATAATAGCCATTCTTCCACGAACGCCAGACGGAACTTCAATAGCCGCATATTTAAGTCCTTTAATAGGATCTTCTTCAGTAATGTTCATTGGTGGAGAATCAATCTCCGGATCTTTAATCTTTTGTCTAATTTGTTTTTGTAAAACTAAAGGAGTATGACCTCTCCTTTCAAGTAAATCTGCCAAAATTAATGAATTTGGAGGATAAACTGCAATTTTAACCATGTTCTCACCCATATTATTTATTTTCTATACAATCATCCATAATCTTTTTAAATTCGTCAACATCAATTGGTTTTTTCTCTTCAAGTTCCACTTCTTTAGGATTTTCCAAAGCTTCAGCAACAAAACCAAGTATTCTATACTCTTTTTCCATTTGGTGGAATCCTTCCCTAGGCCCGAATCTGTGACCTCTGCATCTTCTAGGATCCCCTGGAGCGAAACCTCTTTCCTTAGTGAAAATGTGGTTTGGATCAAGTTTTCTTATTTCCTCAATTGCTTTGTAAACATCCTCACTTTTTCCACTAATCATGGACCCATAACAAGTGTTCTTAATTGTAAGAGGCAAATCAAGCATATGAAATTCACTTACAATTTCTTGTTCACTTACATGAGCTCCCGGCCCGATAAAAATCATACGAGTAATTACGTCAGGATCCCAATCTTCTTTTCCCAAATCAGGACTCATTGTTAGATTCTGTGACATATACTACAACTCCTTCTTTTAATTTTTCAAGAGCATCATAATCAGAAACAATATCACCAATAATGTTTGTTGCTTCAAAAGCTTCGGCAGTCGGACCATATTCAAAATTATCTTCAAATCTGATACCAATCAAACCTGCACTTTTAGAAGCCATATTCGTAATACCGATTTGACCTCTTATAACTTTTTCTACAGGGTTATTCTCAGGAACTAAACCTTTAGCAGATTTTTTATCTCCTTCAAACATAACAATATGCATTCCAGGCACTGCAAAATGAACTTTTATTTTACCGACAGGGTTCTCTAAAAGACCGGACAAACGTTTGAAATATTTAACAGACCTTGGTGCATTATCTGAAAATTTAATCCTACATAAATCATCTTTATTAATTGATTTAGTAATTACTTTACCTTCTTTTAAAATATCAATTGTATGTTTAGGATTTTGTTCGACAATAATCGCATCATCATCAACCATTCCATCAATCAAATGTTCAACTCCAGCTTGAGTCAACATTTCTGTTGCTTCTTTTTGAGTTTTGTTTAAAAGCATTAATCTTTGACTTTCGGATTTTACAGTAATGAAATCATTTTCTTTTGCAACGTCAATAATTTCCATACCATTAACGATTTTACCTGCAGTAGTGTGATTAGGAGTTAAAACCCTATTTTCACGATAAATAAATAGTTTTCCAATACCTTTTCCAACATTTCTGATAGTGATTGTTCCCCTAAGCCTTTGAGTAGTGTGTTCTTTAGGCTTTTCGATTCCCTCCAAATCATAAAAGCCTATGAAAGATTCACTATCATAAGAAACTTTAATTCTTCCATCTTTGATTAATGAAAATAGATGCTCTACACAAACTGGAGACTCCTCATCAATTTCAAAAGAGATATAAGTAAATAACTCATTTCCTTCATCTAAAACAGTACTTAAATCAGATACTCCAATCATATCAGTGGTTGTGCTTCTTTCAATAATCGGTTCAATACCAATTATGGCATCATCATCTGTGAGATTTTCTAAAGTTTTCTTACCACCAATAACACGGGCAAAAATACCCTTATTATATGGAGGTACACTATAAACATTAGTTGTATTCGCTTTAAGTATGATTAAATGAGTAGACTCATTACTAAAACTGGATAAACTTAAAACAACATCCCCTTCAAAATATTTATGTTCATCAGAAGTTGGTTCTAAATCAGTTACAACAGGACCAATAGCCACTTCAGTTGGAGTAGACCATCTTACATCCAAATCAACAAAATCCTCATATTGGTTTTTCCAAACATCAATTAAAGGTTTTGCTTCATCAGACTCGTCTAATTGGATGATAATGGAACCGGAATTTGTTTTAATTTTATACTTGTTTATATTTTTCTCAAGTTCCTTTTTTCCTTTAATCAAACAAACAATACTACCAGGAGTATATGGGGCGTTAGTTTCATCAATTACATCTTGAATTGTAGAATCCTCCGCCACATTTCTTTCTTCTCCATTAATTTTAATTAACATACAATCTCCTAATAAGAATTTTTAACATTTTATATTTATAATCCTTATATATATTAAAATTATTTATTTGAAATTCAAAAATTATATTTACACACAATTATAACAATTATAATAGTGGAGGTAAAAAAAAATGGAATTTGGAAAAAAACATCTCTTTTCTTTGATAGTCATTTTAATTATAGCACTGTCTGCAATTTCAATTGCCAGCGCTTATACTGGAACAGGTTTTTCACATAACATACCCTGTTCAAAGTATTATGATATGTCTGCTTCAGATATCCTAAGCAAATATGGTAATACCGATTGCCACGTTGAAGAAAGTGCAGTCTGTACACAGGTGGTTGATGGAGATACAATATATTTGGACAATGGTAAAAAGATACGTTTCGTTGGTGTGAATACTCCCGAAAGAGGTGTTGAAGGATACATTACCTCTAAAAACTTTGTTCAAAAATTATGCCTAAATAAAGAAGTGGGCATAGATATTGATGATTCTAAAAACAATGACCGCTACGGGAGGACATTAGCTGTTGTTATTGTTGATGGAAAAAATGTGAATGAAATGCTTTTAAAAGAAGGCCTTGCAGAAGTGATGTATATGCCTCCAAGTGAATTCTATCCATATGACTGGGCAAATGGAGATACGCATGTTGCAAGCAGCCATTCATCCTCATCTTCCAGCCATTCACAACACACAAGCACTTCATCTTCAAGCTCATCAGACTCTGGAAGCTATGTTGGAAATGCCAATACCGGAAAATTCCACGATGCAGGATGCACTAGCGTCAGCAAAATGTCAGAAGGAAATAAAGTATTCTTTTCAAGTAGAGATGAAGCGATTAGTCAGGGATATGTGCCCTGCAAAATCTGCAATCCCTAATACAATCTTCCATACTTTATCTTTTGTACTTCTTTTTCAAATTTGTCGAAATCGAAATCATCACCAGAACCGTCAGAATATAGTAATCCTAATGAAAAAGCACGAATTAGACAGAGTATAGGAATAATTATGCAGAAATATACTAAAAGTCCGATATATGGAACAAACATGGAAAGGTAAAAGCATATGAATTCTATAATGGAAGTCAGGACAGGAATTATCAAAAATACTCCAAGCACTTTTAAAACACCTATATTTCTAAGATCCCTATAGGATTGTGTAAAATCTACTGCCTTAGACAGACTATCATAATGAGCCAATCTGGCGGTTGCAATAAACTTCAAAATTGAAAATATAAAAAATACAATAGCAATTATACCTAAAATCAATCCCCATTGAACCAGAAATGAATTTAAATCATTTACTGAAAGGGACATGACCGCTCCAACTGGAATTAGAATTAAAAATAGGATTACAGGAATTATGCTGTAAACAATATCCAAAACAATTAGCTTTAAAGTATCTATAAAGTTATTTTTAAGACTGACTTTTGGAATTTTAAATGATTCTTTTGTCCCATTTTTTACTACAGACAGCATATACCCCGGCAATATGAAAATAAAAATAATTAATGAAATCAAACCTAAAATCATTACAATATTATTATCAGATATGAAGCCAAATGGCAAAATTATGGCTAAAACAAATAGCAAAAAGGGAAAAATAAGTTCCTTGCCACTAAAGGGATACTTAAAAGAATTTGAAATAATCTTACTGAATTTCATGAAAATCACCTAAATATGAATATCGGATTTTTTTCTTGATTGAAAACTTCAATTTTTTCATCATGGTAAGTTAAATAAAGTGAATTGGAATCGGTGATTTCACCCACAACTTCCGCTTCAATGGAAAACCTTGCAAGATATTCTTTAATATAACCACAGTAATCTTCATCAGCAGTGAAAACAAAACCTGAACCTGGATAAACCCGAAGCCAGTCAACCCATTCCATATTTTCATTTTTCGGAATATCTTCCAGATTAACAACTGCTCCTTTTTTGGAGGTTTCCAAAAGCATTTCCAAAGTTCCCAATATTCCAGGATTTGAAATGTCCTTTCCTGATTTGATATAATCGTTTTCAGCCAAATACTGAACAGCACTAATCTGATCCCTAACCAATTTTGCATCCTTATCATAAGTGGTGTCCCAATTTAGACTGAACATTTCATGAGGTTTGCCGTCAAGGTCAATTGCAACAATGACTTTATCCCCTACCTCTGCACCAAAACTAGTAATGATTTTATCTTTTTGAGCTATTCCAACAATGGCCACGCCTAAAGAGTCACTATCCCCATCAGGATGCAAGTGTCCCCCAACCATTGGAACGCCAAACTTTAAACATCCGTCATTTATGCCTCTCAATAAATCCTCATAGATATCATCATTTTTTATTGACATTATATTAACCATGGCCAAAGGCTTGCCGCCCATTGCAGCAATATCATTTACATTAACTAAAACTGCACAGTATCCTGCCCAGTAAGGGTTAACATTCATTATCTGACCCCATATACCATCAGCAGCAATTAATACAACTTGATTATTACCAATGTCTATTGCAGAAGCATCATCTCCAATATCAATAACTACTTCACCGGAAACATTGTAAGATTCCTTTAAAAGAGAAATGACGTTATCGATTGAACTTTTACGTGATACTCCTTCAAACTCTTGAATAGATTTTACAAGACTTTCCAAATCCACTTAAACACATCCGTTTAATCAATATAATTAATTTTGTATTTGCAATTAATATTATTTATTATTTCAATAATCTTTTGTTCAACTTGAGAGATATTTGAAAAACCAGAATTTATATGATTATCGGCGAATAAATTCTTTTCAATAGCTTGTCCGCAGACATCATCAAAACCACTTTCAACTTCAAAGATGATTGAATTTTTGGCTTTGAATCCATTTTCAACAACCTTGTCCAAATCACCATCAGTAATTCCAACTATAGGTATATCAAATCGGTACAGAATATCCGAAGATATTAATGTTGTATCATCACCAATTGTAATAACCACATCACAACCCCTAAACCTGTAAACGTCCTCACCGGCATGATCTAAAAATGCAACTTCAAAATCAGCATTGTCATCCCTTTGCAAAATACGAGGAGTAACTTTGGATTTTCTTAAAAGGCCAGTTTTAATAATTGCATTTTCAAGGTCAACTTCACCCAATTTTTCAACACCATGTCCTTTTAGAGTCCCACCTACAATATCCACAATCAAATTATCCTTTGCAATTAATGTAAGCTTGTCTGAATCAGTTTTACCGATGACAACACTGTTAACCATGATATTTTCACCAGGACTTACACCATGAACTATCCTATGAGTATGATTATCAGGAACATCATCCTGTTTAATGTGATTATCATAAACCTCTTCTGGAGTTATTAAAGTCAAATTTAGCCTATGAGCCAAATCTTTCGCCAATTCGAAGTTTCCATTCCAAGGTATGACACTACCATCATCCTCGCCCGGTCTTTCAATTTGAATAACCGGAATAAAGTTATCATCAATTTTTTGAACATAATGATTATAAACCTTATATCCAAAAACCTGACCCGTAACATCAGATTTTCCATAATTGAGCAAAAAGATTACATCAACATTATCATCATGAAATATTTTTAAGGAATCACTTGGAACCAGCTTTTTTCGAATATCTATAATGTTTTCCAAACTGGCATCAATTACTGCAGTCCTGCCCATTGTTCCTCCAAGCCTTGCAGTAACTTCACCATACTCCTTAAGCAAATCAATTAATTTTAAAGCATAACCGGAATCAATTATATTAGGGCCATGAACCACAACGCCAATTTTCATCTATTCACCTTAATTCTTTTTTTAAATATTTTAGATCCACATATTTCACAATCGTCAAAGGGATAATCCTCATCATATTCCTTTTTACACCCTTCACAAACCTTTTTCCAGTTATAAATTCCTTTAATTCCATCAGTAATGATTCCAGAATATGGAATATCCATTATCCTTAAAGTATTTTGTATGGTATAATCATCACTAATGACCTTTACATTTTCACCTTCCCTAAACTTCATATAAGCCAGTGAAATTAATTTTTTATCAGGACCTGATAACCTTAAAACATCACCTGACTTGGAAATGATTTCTTCGACCGAATCCACATACTCGGCAGGAACATCCTGAATAGTCAACCTATTTTCGGCAAGTGCAGCGTCAAATTTTAAACGTGACTCAAAATCCTTTATCTCAGAAGTTATTTCAGGGACTGTAAAATTATTTTTAGAATCTAATTGAAAGCCATTGATAAAAGCTGATGCATCTAAAATATAAACAATTTCCATACCACTATTTTTATTTTAAAATTAAATAAAACTTGGCAAAATTTTATTCAAATGGTGAAAAATATCCTAGAATACATAATTATAAAAAACAGTTTAGAATACTATTATGCCACTCATTAATGATAAAATGAATTTAATCTAAATTATAATAAATAGGGGGCAAATAGGGATGAAATGGGGGGAAAATATGGTGGAAATTTGAAAAAATATATTTAAAAACTGAAAATATATCTTATATTGCAAAATAATTCATGAATACGACATATGATATTCATGAATGAAAAAAATCAGAGGACGAAAAAATGATTGACTCATATGATTTAAATAATGAAATACAATTTCTTGCAAAATCCGAAATTCGGCTAAAAATAATTGGCGAACTAGAAAAAAACCCAAAAACTGTCAAAGAGCTGGTAAACACAACAAACATCACTTATAGTTCCATTTCAAGCAATTTAGTGAAGCTTGAGGAACGCAACTATGTCATAAAAAAGAAAAATAAGTATCACTTGAAGCCATTGAGCAAAATTTATTATAGAAATCTAATGGACTTCAAAATGAGCGTTGATTTAATAAACAGTTTTGATGACTTTTGGGGCAGGCATAACATTGACCAATTAACTCTTGATTCAATTCAAAACATCAATGACTTAAAAGACTCAGAACTAATAAAAACAACACCCCTAGACATTTACAAAACACACAATACAATTAAAGAAAAAATGATTACATCAAAAAGTCTTAAAGCTATTTTTCCATATCTCCATCCAGAGTATCCTCAATTGATTGAGAATATCCTGAAAAATAACGGAAAGGTTGAGATAGTCTTACCCAGAAACATGTTTTCTAAAATGATTCTTGAGATAAATGAGGATATACGAAAGCCTGCAACTGCAAAAGGTGATTTGAAAGTATATGCCACATCAAAAGAACTGAATCTATATCTGACATTATGCGATGATACAATGAGCTTAGGGTTGTTTAAAAACGACGGCAGCTTTGATCAGAACAGACTTTTAATTTCATCAAGTGAAAAATCACAAAAATGGGCAAATAATCTTTTTACAAGTATAAAAGAAAAGATGTGATTAAAATGACAAATTTACAGACAAAAAATCAATTAAATGAAGAGTACAAAAATATTAAATATATATTAACATCAACTATGCGATCCAAATTAATTTTGGCAATGTATAGCTGTTCCCGAAATCTAGAAGAATTGAGAAATGATTTAAACAAACCTTCAGCAACAATATTGCATGGTCTTAAAGAGTTAGAGACAGAAAATCTAGTTAAAAAAGTTCAAAAAAAGTATCAGTTAACATCAAATGGATTTCTTCTAGCTACAAATATGATAAAACTTATTGAAAATTGGTCAGCAATTAACAACAATACCGAATTTTGGGATAATCATGACCTCACATGCATTCCAAAGGAACTTCTAAAGAATATGCATCTTTTAAAGGATGCAAACTACATAACATCAACAACAAGCGACCTTTCGAATGCATTCAACAAGTACATAGACCTAATATCAAATTCCATAGAATTGAAAATTATAATGCCAATATACTCAGAAAATCACTTTAAACACATCATTGAGTTGTTAAATAATAATAAATTAAAATATATAGAACTAGTAATAAGCGAAGAGATTTTAAAAGCAATAAAAATAAATGGAACTTTTAGAAAATACCTGCTTGAAAATAAAAAAGTAAAAATAATTTGCGTTAAAGAGAATTTGAAATTGTTTTTAACTTACTCACATGATTTCATGTCACTAACTCTCTTTTTTAAAGACGGACATTATGATGATTCACAAATGCTAATTGGAAAATCTACCAATAGCTTAAAATGGGCCTCTGAAGTTTATTCAATTTACAGGAGGTGAGAAAACATGGAGAATGATAATTCTTCCAAATTCATTTGTGAAATGAACAATTTAATTTTGGGAAGAAAGGGAGGCAGCACTACTGTTAGAATTATCGATGAGATATTAAAACATCCTTATAATGCCAATCAATTATCAAAAGAATTGAATTTAGATTATAAGACCGTGAAATATCACATCTATTTAGTTTTAAAATCAGAAGTAGTTGTGGAAAATGAAATGAAGTACGGCACTTTGTTTTATCCTTCTCAAAAATTAATAAATAATTTAAGTGAATATGAACAAATTAAAAAGCACTTAAAATAAAGAAATGTGATATTATGAAAAGTGAAACTGCAAAGGAACATTATGATAATTCATCTAAAGACATCAAATGCGCAATAATTACTCTAAGTGACAGTAGGAAATCAAAAAAAGCAGATTTATCCGGACAATACCTAGAAAAAGAAATTGAAACAAAATATTCCCTGAATTCAAGAATTATAATCCCTGATGAAAAAGAAGATTTATTATCATCCATTGAAAAATTAATTGAAGATAATGTTGATGTTATCATCACGACAGGAGGAACTGGGCTAGATGCCAGAGACATTACTGTTGAAACTGTAGAAGAGCTTTTCGAAAAAAGATTAGACGGTTTCGGTGAGCTATTCCGAGCTAAATCGTATGAAGAAATTGGTGCTGCAGCATTATTATCACGAGCAACAGCTGGAATATACAGGAAAACAGTAATTTTTTCAATGCCTGGTTCACCAAATGCCGTGAAAACTGGACTAAGTCTAATTATTGATGAACTACCACATTTTGTTCATCATGTAAAAAAATAATTTAATGATGAAATTTACTTTCATCATTTTTCTTTTTTTAATCAAAAAATTCATTGACAGTGATTAAAGGTTCAAGTGTTATGCCTTCTTTTTCAAATGCTTCAATGGCACCTTCTTGCCTGTCAACAACAACAAATGCTCTTTTTACATTACCGCCATTGTCTTGAATAGCTTTAATTGCTTTTAAAAGTGAGCCGCCAGTAGTTGATACATCTTCAACAACAATAACATTATCCCCTTCTAAAAGTTCACCTTCAATTAATTTTGAAGTTCCATATCCCTTTTTTTCTTTACGAATCATTAATAAAGGAAGTTTAGATTCAAGAGAAACTGCAGTAGCTATTGGAACTGCACCTAATGCAGGACCTGCAACTTTATCAATGTCTTCATCTTTAATCTTATCACTAATCAATTTGGAAATTGTAGATAAAATTTCAGGTTCTGTAATGGCTTTTTTCATATTGATATAATAATTGCTCTTTTTACCAGAAGATAATGTAAAGTCGCCCTCAAGGAAAACTTCATTATCCTTCAATAAATCGATTAAATATTCTTTTGAAATCATGTTAATCAATTATAATAAATCATCTTCGCCTTTAAGCAAAACTTTATCACCAATTACTTTTACAAGCTCAATTGGAATAACGTTTTCGCTAGCTTTAATCTGTTCAGAGAATCCTGTTTTTTTAATTACAAGGTCAGTAATTTCAAAAGTATCTTTATCAAAAAGCACATCATTAATTTTACCGACGATTTGAATATCTGCATCAAGAACTTCTTTTCCGAATAGTTCATCTTTAATTCTCATGTAATCACCAAAAAATTTTTATTAATATATATTAATTAGTTCATTCACTATTATATACTTATTTTGATTTAAAAGAAATATTGACTTGAAAATAGCAAATTGTTTTAAATACAAACAACATATTAACAATGTAATCAGGTGAATCTATGGAAAATAACAATTTTAGCGTATCCCAAATCAATTCTTACTTAAAGAAAAAGTTTAACATGGACCCTAGATTAAAAAATATCCAAGTCAAGGGAGAGCTTTCAAATTATAAATCTTACGCCAACGGCCATGATTATTTTACACTAAAAGATGAAAATTCACAAATTAAAGGAGTTTTGTATAAAGGAAGAAAAAGGAACCTTGAATTTGAACCTGAAAATGGAATGAAGGTAATAATCAAAGGCAGTGTTGAAGTTTATGAAAAAAACGGATATTATCAGCTAAAAGCCAATACAATCAAAAAGGATGGAATTGGTGATTTGTATATAGCCTTTGAAAAACTAAAAAAAAAGCTTCAAAGTGAAGGATTATTTGACAAAGAACATAAAAAAGAAATACCAAAGTATCCCAAAAGAATTGGAGTCATAACTGCCAAAACCGGAGCAGCCATTAAGGATATAATCACAACCATCAACAGAAGATATCCTCAATGTGAAATTTATGTTTTCTCAACATTGGTTCAGGGAGATTTCGCAGCTCCCCAAATTGTAAGCCAACTGAAAAGATCACAGAAATATGATTTGGACACCATTATCATCGGCAGAGGCGGAGGAAGCATTGAAGATTTATGGCCATTTAATGAAGAAATTGTTGCAAGAGAAATATTTGATTGTAAAATACCAATAATCAGTGCTGTAGGACATGAAACCGATTTTACAATATCTGATTTTGCAGCTGATTTGAGGGCACCTACACCAACTGCTGCAGCTGAACTTGCAGTTCCCCAAACGGACGAATTGAATAACAGAATATATCAAATCAGTAAAAGATTAACTAAAATCATGGAAAATAAGCTTTCAAACAATAAAGAAAGATTAGACAATATCTGTAAAAAACAGATTATTAAAAATCCCGAATCAATCTATGATATCAAACAGATGCACCTGGACCAGTTAATAAATAACCTGGATCACTCTTCAAAGGACATAATCACTAAAAATAAAAGCAAACTACAGCTTCTTGAAAATAATGCTGTGCTGAAAAATCCAAAAAACATTTACGAAAACAAAAAAACACACCTCAACAACCTGATAAAGAATCTTAACTATTCATCAAAAAACATAATAACAGCAAACAAAAACAAATTAGAGATAATAAAAAGCTCAAAAATACTGAAAAATCCAAATGATATTAAAAATAAAAAAGAAGAAAGACTTATAGTTAATGTTGACAAGTTATCAATTTTAAATCCTCTACTGACATTGAAAAGAGGTTATTCAATAGCCAAATCGAAAGATAAAGTGATAAAAAGCGTGAAAGATGTTGAAAGTGGAGATGAAGTAGACATCAAAGTTGATGATGGAACTATAAATACAAAGGTGATATAATGGAAAATTTAAGTTTTGAAGAAAGTTTAGAAAAACTGGAAGAAATTGTAAACAAATTAGAAAGCGGAAACGTTCCCCTTGATGATGCGATTGATGAATTCAACAATGCAATGCAACTTGTAAAAGTATGCAACAATAAGTTAAACAATGCTGAACAAGCCATTGCTAAAATAGTTGAAGATAACGGAGAGTTAATCGATTTCAATATTAACGAATAAAATAGTCTATCCAATACTCCAACAATTTTTTTATTGGATAGCTTTCACATTTATCCTTAATTGAAATGGACAGTTTCCTGGCTTCATCCCTTTTAATCAAATTGGCATCAACTTCATCAATTAAATTTAAAATGGATGATGTTATGGCAACATTATCCTGTTTTTTCATGTCTTTTTGCAATAATTTTATAAATTCAAATTTATCATAATCCAAATTATTATAAAATTCATTGATATCCAAATAATATCGATTTAACCTAACCAATGCATTTGATTGAGACTTTTGAGAAATCCAAACCTGTTTTTTTATAGCTTTTTTAGTTGATTCAATAACGCTTTTAGCAATTAGCTCCCCCAGTTTTGAATGCTTGCCTGCATTTGTTAAAGTGTTATCCGATTCAAGATTGGAAAAGATTACCATACCATCAGTACCTGTACCCGTTGCATATCCGTTGGAATACTGGGAAGGTATTTTTAAATCATTCAATGCTACTGTTTTCGCTTCGGTTGCAGTCATAACCGCATCAATTAGAGTATCATCATTTAAGGCAACATTGGTTAAAATTATAGTATTAATTGTGCCGAATTTACCATATTCCTCATAGTAAGAAGAGGGATCACCTGCCCTTGAAGCATTTGTTCTAACGCCAGCTGTCGTAAGGACTGTAATTTTTAAGTTTTTAAAAGATTTTTCAACAATGCTTACATTATTCATTTTTGCAAGAGTTATAAGGCCAGTGGATTGTTTATAATCAATATCAAAATTATTGCAGAGATTAATCAAATATTCCCGTACATCATGGTCAGTTAAATAATCAATGTTTTCTTGAGACAAATGATGATTAAAGACTGATTTTAGATTAGTTGAAATTCCACCATTTAATTTGGATGTTGAAATTCCCCTACGTTTAACTGAAAACTTAATAAAAATAGTGTCTTTTAAATAATATACTTCATCACCAAGTGATGTTTTGAAAATAAGCCTGTGCTTCATAAAAATAAAAAAAAAGAAAAGAAATTATAAAAATTTCTTCAGATTTACATCATTGGAGGCATTCCGCCCATTGCGGAAGGATCCATACCCATGTCTTCAGGGCCTTTTGTGGATGCAATTACATCATCGATTCTTAAAATCATTTCAGCTGCTTCAGATGCAGATTGGATTGCTTGTTTTTTGACACGTTTAGGTTCAATAACACCAGCTTCTTTCATATCTGCTACTTCACCAGTGAATACATCTAATCCCATGTAGAATGAGTCTTCTTGTGCAGCTCTTAAATCTACTAATGAGTCGATGCTGTCTAAACCTGCATTTTCAGCTAAGGTTTTTGGTACGATTTCTAAAGCTTCTGCAAATGCATTTACAGCTAATTGTTCTCTTCCAGAAATGGATTCTGCGTAATCTTTGAGTTTTTTAGCCATTGCAATTTCAGGAGCTCCTCCACCAGCAACAACTTTGTCATCTTCTACAGTAGCTGCTACAACACCGATTGCATCTTCAATTGCTCTTACAATTTCATCTACAATGTGTTTGGTACTACCTCTTACGAATAAGGTTACTGATTTTGCACCGGAACATTCTTCTACGAAAATCATGTCTTCACCGGAGATTTTTCTTTCTTCAACAGTTCCAGCAATACCTAAATCTTCTTCGGTTAAGTCATCTAAGTTAGTGATAACATTAGCACCGGTTGCTCTGGATAATTTTTCAATGTCAGATTTTTTAACTCTTCTTACAGCTAAAACGCCAGCTTTGGATAAGTAGTGTTGTGCTAAATCATCAATACCTTTTTGTGCGAATAATACGTTTGCACCAGCGCCAACTACTTTATCTACCATGTCTTTAACCATTTTTTCTTCTTGTTCGATGAAAGCTTGCATTTGAGCAGGGTCAGTAATGGTAATTTCAGCGTCCATTTCGGTTTCTTTTACTTCTAATGGAGCGTTGATTAATGCAATTTTTGCATCTTTGATTTCAGATGGCATACCTGGGTGTACTCTTTCTTTGTCTACAATTACACCTTCAACTAAGTTGGATTCTTCAACAACAGCACCATCTTTTTTCTCGATTTTGATGTTATCGATATCAACTTCACCGTCTTCTTCTACTGCTTCAACAGCTTCAACGATTAATTTTGCTAATGGTTCACGTGCTGCTTCGGTTCCTTTACCAGTCATAGCAGTCATAGCTACTTTGAGTAAAATTTCAGAATCTACATCATCGATTGCGATTTCGTCTAAAATTTCTTGTGCTTTTTCTGCTGCTTTTCTGTATCCCATAGCTATGATAGTTGGGTGAATATCAGAATCGAGTAAGTTTTCGGATTTTTTTAATAATTCTCCAGCAATGATAACTGCAGTAGTAGTTCCGTCTCCAACTTCATCTTCTTGGGTTTTTGCAACTTCTACGAGCATTTTTGCTGCAGGATGTTCAATATCCATTTCTTTTAAGATTGTTACACCGTCGTTGGTTACTACAATATCACCAAGTCCGTCAACTAACATTTTGTCCATTCCTTTTGGACCTAAAGTAGTTCTTACAGTTTCAGCTAATACTTTTCCAGCTAAAATGTTATTTCTTTGTGCATCTCTACCAACAGACCTGTTAGTACCTTCAGGTAAAATAAAAATTGGTTGTCCTTGTGCCATTAATAATCACCTTTTTTTAATTTTATAAAATAATTAGATCAGTTTAAATATCAACATGAGAAAATAAGTTTTAGTGTTGACTAAACCTTTCTACATAATACATGAGTTTAAGGTTATATAAATACTTTATGGTATAAAGTAAATAAAAGTAAGAAAAATAATATCAAATATCATCCCAAAAAAATTAATCCAATATAATGATATTATGCTTTGATAATCTTAATAGATTTGAAATAAAAACATCAGATAATCACAGGAAAAATAAAAAATTATAAAGTGAATCACCAAAAAAACACATACCCACAAGAGCATATAGGTCATTCACCAACAAAGTTGAATTATATTGAAAAAAGATAATAAAGGGCAGAATTATCTACCTTGTTTTTTCTCCAATCTAAAAGGAGGAGTTGAATCCATGGTTTCATAAGCTTCTTGTTCTTCTTGAAGCTCATTAAAGAAAGTATTGATTTCTTCCAACCTTTTGATTTTATCATTTTTCCTATTTAACTCATTTTGAAGTTTAATATAATCTTCTTTTGGAATAGTTTGTTCCCTTAAATATTTAAGTTCACTATCTTTTGAATTAATTTCGCCCTGAAGTTCAGTTTGAAGGGAAATGTAATCCTCACGAGGAATAGTTTTTTCTTTTAAATATTCAAGTTCCTTATCTTTAGCTACAATTTCAGTTTCCAATTTGTTTTGAAGAGAAACATATTCTTCACGAGGAATAGTTTTTTCTTTTAAATATTCAAGTTCTGTGCTTGTAGCAGCAAGTTTAGTTTCCAATTGGTTTTTAACAGAAATATACTCTTCTTTAGGAATTGTTTTTTCTTTAAGATTATTTAATAATGTGTCCAAATTACTAATTTCAGTTTCAAATTTGGATTGCAAATCATCATACTCTTCTTTAGGGATAGTTTGTTCTTTTAAAGTAGCAATTTCTGCATCCATTTCACTGATTTCAGATTCGAATTTGGATTGCAAATCATCATACTCTTCTTTAGGGATAGTTTGTTCTTTTAAAAGATTTATTTGATTATCCCTTTCAGAAATTTCACTATCTTTAAGTGAAAGTTCACTATTCTTAAGCTCGATTTGTTTTTCAAGTTCCATAATCTGATTTTGAACTTCAACGTTATTCTCTAGTTTAATGATCTTGATTTTATACTCATCGATTGTTCTTGAAAGAGAATTAATTTGAGCATCTTTTTCAGCTACGCTTCTGAAAGATTCGTTCAACCTTTCATTAACATCAGCCAATTCCTTTTTCTTATACTCTTTCAGTTGTTCAGCAAAATATTCCTTGATTTCATCAAGAGAATTATTTACATAATCCAATTCATAAATCCTGTCTTCTTGATTTTTAATCAGAATATCCTTTTCATCAAGTTGTTTTTTCAAAAGATTAATTTCATCTTCAGCCTTGAATTTAATAACAGAAACTTCTTTTTCTTTCTCTACAATGTCTTTTTCGAGTTCTTTTATCCTTAATGGAGTGTTATCATTTGCTCTTTCGACTTCGAGCTTTGTTAATTCTAATTTAAGCCGATTAAGCTCCAATAGGCAAGACCGAATTAAAGATTGTAATGTATCTTTTTCAGCATCAATTCCTATTTCCATTCTATCCCTTAGTTAAAATTTTTATCCCAATACCGATTTCAAATTACAAATATTAATGAATTTGAAAATTTCGATATATTGTACAATATAATTCCTTGATATAAAATATTAATTTTATACTATTTAAATTAAACCCTTAAAATAACCTAAAAATAAAATTAAAAACAATAAGAAAACAGATTGAAAAAATAAAAAATATTAAAAAAAATAATAGAAAAAAAGAGATAAAATCACAAGATTTTATCATTAATCAATTCAGCATTCAATATGGAAGCTCCAGCAGCACCACGAATAGTATTATGACCTACAAGAACATATTTAAAGCTATTATCAAATACTGTGTCTTTTCTTAATCTACCAACACTAACAGCCATACCATTTCCTGCATTTCTATCCATTCTAGGTTGTGGTCTGTTTTCTTCTTCACGAACAATCACAGGATTTTCAGGAGCTGAGAACAAATCAAGTTCTTGTGGCAATCCTTTGAAATTAGCCATACTATCTTTAACATCTTCAATGTCAAAGTCATCATCCAACTCAATGAACACCGCTTCAGTATGACCATCAATTACAGCTACCCTATGACATGATGCACTTAATTTGAAATCTGCACGAACCACATCATTACCATCATAAGAACCTAAAAGATACAATGATTCGCTTTCCATTTTCTCTTCTTCACTTCCGATGTATGGCACGAGATTATCTACAATAGCCATTGACGGAACACCATTATATCCTGCGCCGGATACAGCCTGCATGGTTGAAACTCTAATGGAGTTTACATTAAAATTATCAACAACAGGTTTTAATGTTAAAGCTAAAGCAATAGTGGAACAATTAGGATTGGTAACAATGAATCCATCCCAGTCATTTTCCTTTTGTTGAGCATCAATCATATCTAAGCATTCAGGATTTACTTCAGGAATTACTAATGGAATATTCTTTTTCATCCTGTGAGCGCTGGCATTACTTGCAACAACATAGTCTTTAGCAAATTCTTTTTCAACTTTTAGTGCAAAATCAGTTGGAAGAGATGAAAATACAATATCCACATCATTATCCATTGCATCAGGATTAGTTTCAACTACTTCAATGTCCCTAACAGATTCTGGCATTTCATTATCCATATACCATGTTGTGGCATCTTCATATCTTTTACCAGCAGACCTTGAAGAAGCAGCCAATGCAGTAATTTCAAAATCAGGATGATCAGCTAACAATTGTATAAATCTTTGACCTACCATTCCTGTAGCACCAAGAATACCAACATTTACCATATCAATCACCTATTCTAAACCTAAAACATCATTCATACTGCTTACAACACCTTTTTCAGCAGTAGGAACAAAACGAATTGCTCTAATAACACCAGCAATAAATACTTCTCTAGTATGAGCTTGGTGTTTAACTTCTATTCTTTCACCGTCACCAACAAACATTACAGTGTGGTCACCTACGATATCTCCACCACGAACAGCATGGATACCAATTTCTTCCTTGGTTCTTTTTCCAACCATTCCCGCTCTACCATAAACGCCAACTTCTTCAGGGTCACGGTCAAGAGCATCAGCAATTACTTCAAATGCAGTAACTGCAGTTCCGGATGGTGCATCCTGTTTTTGATTGTGATGCGCTTCAATAATTTCAATATCAAAATCATATAATAATGGAGCTAACTTCTTTAAAGTGTTGAAGAATACATTAACTCCGATAGCCATATTTGATGAAATAACTGCAGAAACATTATTTTCTTTAATGTTTTTGATGTTCTCTTCCATTTGCTCTTCTGACATTCCAGTAGTACCAACAACAACGGAAACTCCACATCCAGTTGCACGTTTAATAGTATCAACAGCTGCATGAGCGATTGTGAAATCAACAAGAACCTCTGCACCGGATGTTTTTAATGCTTCTTCCAGATTTTGAGATCCAGTAATTTTAACGCCCATTTCACCAATTCCAGCTTGAATTCCAGCATCTTTTCCTTCAAGAGGAGTATTTGGAATTTCAATAGCTGCAACAACTTCCATATCATCTTGTTGTGATATTTTTCTAATAATACCAGAGCCCATTCTTCCTGCTGCTCCAGTAACTGCTACTTTAATCATAATATAACCTTTTTAAATTAAATTAGAATCTTTTAATGCTTTTTTAAGTTGTTCTAAATTTTCATCTTTCATGTCAACTAACGGCAATCTTAAAGGACCAGAAGGAAGACCCATAAGATTCATTGCGGTTTTTACAGGCACAGGATTACTTTCTATGAAAAGAGTTCTGATTAATTCAACCATTTCATAGTGAAGTTCCATTGCTCTTGTGTAATCATCATTTAAAATACTGTCAACCATCAAAACCATTCTTTTTGCATCAATATTAGCTGATGCACTAATAACACCTGTTCCACCTACAGCCATAATAGGCAATGTTAAGGAATCTTCACCGGAAAGTATGTTGAAGTCGTCTTCAAGACCTTCATGTTGAAGTGCCCTGTAAATATCGGATATTTTGTCAACGCTTCCACTAGCTTCTTTAACAGCATCAATATAGTCAATTTTTGCAAGTTCAACAATAGTGTCAACAGTCATGTCAACACCAGTACGGGATGGAACATTATAAGCAATAATAGGCAATTCAGATTTTTCAGCAACATACCTATAATGTTCAATCAAAGCGTGTTGTTGTGGTTTGTTGTAGTATGGAGTTATTAATAAAGCTGCATCCGCACCAGCATCAGCAGCAAATTTAGTAAGATCAGCAGCTTCATATGTAGAATTACTTCCAGTTCCAGCAACTGTTTCTACTCTTCCATCAACTTCATCAACTAAAATTTCAATGATTTTTTTGTGTTCTTCATGGTCAATTGTAGCTGATTCACCAGTAGTTCCCGCTCCAACCAAACCATTTACTCCTTGATCAATCAAATAGTTTATATTTGATCTGAAACCTTCTTCATCAATCTGTTCGTTTTTATCGAATGGAGTAACCATTGCAACATATGTACCTTCAAATCTCATTTTAAAACCTCATTAATTAAGTCACGTGCTTTTTCACCATCTTTCCAATCAACAAATAAGACAATTGCAGTCTGTGATGAAATAATTTCAACAATATTAATATCATTTTTCCTTAACGGTTCAGTAATGTCAGATATGATACCTGGTTTTTCAATAATATCCGGACTGACAAATGTAATCATTGCAGTATCACTTCCCAATGACAATGAACTTAAAACATCAGTCTCTACAACAAATTGGTGCAATAAATGATATGCCTTATTGGAATCCGCTTTATCAACAAAAGTGGACATTGAATTTTGAGCTGCAGAAATGCCGAAAATATTTATCTTTTCTTTAGCAAGACATCCACTTAATCCAGCGAATAAACCGCTTTTTTTAAGCATAGCTTCACCAACAACAGCAATAAGAGAAATAGGATTTTTATAAAGTGATACTCCTTTCAATACATCATCACTATGAGGACCAATAATTCGTGTACCTTTTGAAGACAAGTCTCCATGTTCAAAATTGATTATCTTTGCACTAATTACAGGGTCCTTATATGTTAATGCGCGAGGATGCAACACTTGTGCACCATGGGTAGCCAAATCCCTCATTTCTTCAACTGTAATTTGATCCAACAGTTTAGCACTTTCAATTTTATTCGGATCAGTAGACATTACACCTTCAACATCAGTAACAATGACTACTTCACTAGCATCTAAACAATGTCCAATTAAAAATGCAGAAACATCACTACCCCCTCTTCCTAGAGTAGTAATTTCACCGCGAGGACCTTTACCTAAAAATCCACAGATAACAGGTATGATACCTTGATTAAGAAGAGTTTTAATTCCTTGCATTTTAACATCAGTAGATTTAAAATCAATTTTTGCTTCTAAAGGATCAGAATCAGTTATTACAGGCCATAAATCATTATAAGGGTCAATATATTCTGATTTGACACCTAATGATTCAACAGCTGCAGAAAATAATCTTGCACTAGTTAATTCACCCATAGCCACAATTTCTGCTCTTTGCCTATCAGTCAAACCTTCACCTACGGCCTCATCAGACAAACCGATAAGATCATCAGTAGATTTATTAACTGCAGAAACTACAACTACAATTTGATTCCCTTTCATATATTCATTGACAACAGACTGTGCTGCCTTTTTAATTCTGGAACCATTACCAACCGAGGTTCCTCCAAATTTTGCTACTAACAAATCCATTAATTTCACCTATTTTCTTAAAGTTCATTGAAATTAAGTAAATAATTATACATTAGTATTTATATTTAATCATATTAATAAACTTTATACTTAAACAACTTGCAGATAGAATAAAATATTGAAAGAAATGTTTAAAAAAAAATTAATAATTTATAAAAATTTTATACAATTAAAAATAATTAAAAAAAAAAAGAGAAGAAAAAATATGTAAAAAGTCTATTCTTGAGTTTGTTCTAACCTTACAAGTCTTGTTACATATCCAGCAATTTTATTTCTTAAATGTTTAGTACTTACAGTGGAGTATTCTTGTACTAATTTTTTGTTTTCTTCAAAATCAGTAGTGAAAACACCTTTATGAGTTTCAATAAGTTCTTTTGCTAAACGTTTAACAAATGAAGTTCTAATATTTCCCATCAACATTCCTCCTTAAAATTTTATTTTGCTCAATCTTACTTAATTTAGTCAGCATATCAATGATTTGATCAATAATATCCGCATCAAGACCCTTTTCTTCAGATAATTTTCTAATCTTTTTATGTATTGCCTTTTCCCGAGATTCATCATAAATGGGAATGCCTAAAAAATCTTTAGCAAGGACAATATCCTTTGCAAGAGAAGTTCTCTGAGAAATTAAGTCCATCAACTCATTATCAATTTCATCAATGTGATTTCTAGACTTTTCAAGAAGTATTTCAGCTTCTTCTTTATTATTAAAGGATTTTATTTTATCTTCAGTCAAAAAATCACCATTTTTGATAATAATGATAATAATATAATTTATTATTATCATAGTATATAAACTATATGATTAATAGAAAAATTAGTAAAAATGAAATCAAATTTAAATTTCAATACATCCATCATTGTCTACTTTAGTTCTGATAACGTTTCCTTCGTATTTGCCCCAGGATTCTTCAACATCATCAATGACATCATTATCTACAACAGCAACAAATGACGAACCGGTTCCAGATAATCCAGAAGCAATTGCGCCTGCTTCCAGCGCATCAATTGCAATAGTAGCATCAAATCCCAAAGTTGCAGAATAAATCAGCCCGTTTAAAGTAAGGGCCTTAAAGTATTCTTTTTGCTTTGCAAATCCAAAAGCAGTTTCAACTAAAGGAGATAATAACTTCATCCTTGCAGGATTTGAGTCACCGGATTTTGAATAAAAATTAGGCATATAAACCAAAATTGGATAATCTTCCATTTTTTCATTTATGATAAACTCCCTATTTTTATTATCCGTTACAACAACACCACCAAAATAGGATGCAGTTGCATCATCAAAAGAACCAGTGATTGTAACTCCAGCATCAAGGGATGCATCAATAGCCATATTTATAATTTCCAAATCATCAAGTGGTTTTAAATCAAATTCATCACAAATAACCAAAGAAGTAGCCTTAACAATAGCATTTGATGAAGCACTACTGCTTGAAAGACCAGATGCCATCGGTAAATTTGACTTAGTTTTTATATCAATCCCAAATTCCTCTTTATTGATATTATAATAATCAAAAACCTTTTCAACACACAATTCCATCAGGAAATTGTCTGCACCAACATCATTGGAGCAGTTAATAGAATCAGGCAACGTTTTAGCTTCACATATAATATCCAACCCTATGCCAAATGCTGAACCAAAACCTGTGGCAATTGCATTAATTATTGTGGCAGAACCTGGAGATCTAACTATTTTCTTCATTCATAAACCTCATCGTAAGGAATTGTCATTGTTGAAAAATCCATTGCTCTATTACGTGCATTTAAAGATAGCATATGCCTGAAATCATTGTCATTAATCATTTTATCAATTGCACGTGCGATGGAAGATATCTTATTTGGGTCCACCAATAAACCTACATCATCAGTTATTATTTCAGTGATTCCTCCAACATTACTACCAATGACCGGTTTTCCGCAAGCTAACGCTTCAATTAAAACTAAACCAAAACTTTCAGAAAAGGAAGGTAAAATCAAAACATCACAGCTTGGAATGATATTTTCAACATCATTTCTGGCTCCAGTAAATATTACATCACGAATGTTTTCCTCTTCAACTTTCTTTTTAAGTTTTTTAAATAGCGGACCATCCCCAACGATGACCAAATAATAGTTGCTGCTAGCTATCTTTTTAGCTTCCAAAATGGAATCAACATTTTTCCTTTTAATTAAATTACCTACAAAAAGAACAATCGGCTTATCTTCTAACTTATATTCTTTTTTAAATGAATCATTAACATCATTTGAAAATTTATTAACATCAACAGCGTTCCAAGATAATCTTGTTTTGTTTGAAATGCCCTTAACACCTGTAGCGATGATTTCGTGTCTTAATGCATTGCTTACAGCCAGAACAACATCTGCACCTTTCAGCACTTTTTTAATTGTTGATCTCATTAGCGGCTGTTTTTTATATACTTCAAACATGTCTGACCCGTGAGCGGTTACATAAGTCTTTATTCCATGCTCATTTCCAACTTCAACAGCGGCAGCCCCTGCAGGGAACAGGTAATGACCATGAATAATATCAATGTTTTCCCTTTCAAGAAGCTCTGTCAATGCCTTTTTAGCATTCTTTTTAAACATCAAACCCCGAACACCCGGAATATTAAGTCCTCTGGTACCAATGACATGTATTCCATCAATATCCTGAATGTTTTTGTGAGGATATGTAATTACATAGACTTCATGTCCTTGCCTTACAAGTTCTTTTGATAATGTATGAATATGAACACCTACACCACCGACATGAGGTGGAAACTGACCAACCATCGCTATTTTCATAAAAAATTAACTCCATCAATTGTAATATTATCTATTAAAATTATTGTTTAAATAAATATCCAAAAATCAGTAATAAAAAAAAGTCAAATTTAATGTCTTATTGCAGAGAAAAAATCCCTACAATATTCCCTATTAGACATTAAAATTTTAATCAATTTGGTTTCCCAAAAGAGGCTTACTTTAAAAGTAATTCTCTTGTATAATTCTATTGTTAGAATATTATATAAATTTAACTATTTTTTTAATATTGGTAATTAAACAGTTTCCATCTAGGGAAAAGACCTCACGAAAACTAAGTTTTCAAAGCCCATCATTGAATTGTTTATATTTAATTACCTAGAGATGAAATGTGAGTTATTATTTTCTACATTCCCTTAGAATCATTAATGATTTAATAATTGATATGATATTAAACCAATATGCCCCCATCAGGAATATACTTAACTCCACCATTTTCACCTCCTTGGGAAACATAGAAAAGAACATCAATGCAGCATAGGGAAAAAACTGAACTGATAGCAAAATAAACATTACTTAAAAATAATAATTTCATGTTTATCAACCTCCCAAATCGATTAAAAATGAGGTCTTTACTTGAAATATAGTTTAATCTTATTTAAAGATTGTTGAAGCCATTTTGTAAAATTGCAGGTATTTTAAAAAATTATAGTCATTAAAACATAAAATATAAATGTTTTGCAATGATTAAAACCGGAATAACAGAAATTTATCTGCATTATAAGATACGGCTTCGGTAATGTTAAACCCATCACGGCAAGAGAATTATCCATTCAAAATAGGTGTTGAAATTCCTGCACATTATACTTTAAAATCAAATCACCATCTAAAATAGCAACCGTTAATGTTAAACTCAGGCAATTAAATTAAATGAAAAAAATAACATCTTTACTTATATAAAATTCATAACAAATACTAATCGAACATTATCTATTGAAATATGGTGTTTAAAATTGAAAATTGGGACAAAAAATTATTTGTTAGTGATAAATTTATAATTACTGTTTAAATAATTTCCTTCCATATCAACAAGAATAACATTCAAATCCAAATCAAAACGTTGCATACACCTATCACGGATTGCTTGGGCAATGCTGTTTGAAACTTCAACTGAAAGATGTATTTCATTCAAAATATCCATCATATCATCAGTTGTTTTGGAATCATATAACCTTTGAAGAGATTCCCTATTCGCTCCACAAAGAGCAGCATGAGTAACCATCACCTCACGTCTGCCATCTGCAACGGCGTGTTTTGTATCGAATATTCCTCCAGCAACCTTGATTAACTTGCCAATGTGCCCAAAGTAAGTGAATTTATTAATTCCTCTTTTTTCAGCTTCTTCAAACATGAAACCTACAAAATTGCCTGTTTGGACAATTTGCTCTTTACCAACATTTAACTGTTTTAATGCTAATTTTTCACCGATATTTCCCGGAACAAAAACCAAATCATCAATATTGGATGCCAAAGCCACATCAATTTGGGTGACTATTGAGTTTTTATATGCTTCACTGGACATTGATCTTGCAATTCCAGTTGTTCCAAGAACAGATATTCCCCCAACAATACCCAATTTAGGATTCATTGTTTTTTTAGCTATTTTTTCACCTTCAGGAATGGAAATTGTAACTTTAGCAACTTTACCTTCAGGAATCCTATCAGTTAAATTTTCAACAATCATTTTGCGGGGAACAGGATTTATGGCATACTCACCAACAGGTATCTGAAGGCCAGGTTTTGTGATTATACCAACACCTTCGCCGCCAGTTATAATGACATTTGATGATTCATCATTTTTATCAATTAATTCGACAGTAGAAACGATTGCCATATCCACAGTAACATCAGGATCATTATATGGATTTTTATGAGCTGTCGCATAAGCTTTAAAAGAAGAAATTCGTTTACATTGATCAATGATTATATCCAATGTCTTTTTAGGAGTTTCGACTTTAACACAAGCAATATCTTCATCATCTAAAAGAATATCCAGTGCCGCTAAAGAACATGCCGTAGCTACCGTACCTGTTGTAACTCCAGTATAATTATCATTGGTCATTTTTAACAAAAAAAGAATAAAAAAGAGAAAATCTATAATGATTCAAGTTTTTCTATAAGTTCTGCATCAGTTGGAGCGCCAACAAAAGCAACTTCACCATCTATAACAATGGTAGGCACTGCCATAATCTGATAGTCAATAGCTCTTTGTCTGATTTCTTCACTTTCATCTATTTTAAGAACTTCCACATCAATTGCATCGCCTAATTTATCTTTAGCTACACTAGCAGCGTCGATTGCTGCAGGACAATGTGGACAGGAATTTGTTGAAAATACTTCTACTTTTATAGCCATTTTATACACTCCTTTTATTTAAGTTTATTTAAACCTAATTTATAATAAGTGATATATAACTGTTACCACCCCATTAGTTTTCAAATGCTCTCCAAATATTTATTATATAACAAGAAAATAATTAGTAAATGATTAAAATGAAAACTTTATCGACTGATATCAAAAAAATAATTAACAGCGCATATCCATATATTGAGGAATTCAATCCAGCACAAAAGGCAGTGATTGAATCCGGATATTTAGATGACAAATCAAACTATATCATTTGTATTCCAACAGCAAGTGGAAAGACAGTTTTAGGAGTTCTTCCTGCACTTAAAACAATACTTGATGGTGGAAAGGCAGTATATGCCGCACCATTGCTTTCAATACAAAACGAAAAAGTAAAAGAGTTCAAGGCATTTGAAGAGCATGGAATCAAGGTAGGAAAACATCCATCAAGCGCAGAGTTATCAGTTATGGTTTTCGAATCATTCGATGCACTTACAAGGTTTTCATGGGATGCACTTAGAGATGTTGATACCTTAATCATTGATGAATTTCACATGATTGGCGAATACAGCAGAGGTCCGACACTTGAAGCTGCCATCACACGTGCAAAAATAATCAATCCAGGCATGAGAATAATTGCCCTTTCAGCTACCCTGAGAAATATAGAAGAGATTGAAGGATGGCTTGAAGGAACCTGCGTTGAGCATGACTACAGACCTGTTCCACTACACAAGGAAGTTCTGGATGCGGAGATGTTCAATACTAAAAATAAGAATGACGTGGTCGTTAAAGTTATTGAAAAAGCTATCAAAGACAAATCCCAAGCGCTGGCTTTTGTATCAACAAGAAGATTTACTGAAAGTTTGGCGACTTACGTTTCAGGAAAGATAAATAAAAAAATAAATGTGGAACAGAGAAAAAGGTTTAAAGAAGTTTCTGAAAAGTTATTGGAAGTTCCCAAGAAAAAGGGCTCACTTCCGACAAGCACATGTCTTAAGTTGGCTGAAGTTGCTGAAAAAGGTGTTGCATTCCACCATGCAGGGCTTTTCAATGAACAAAAGGAAATTATTGAAGACGAATTTAGAAACGGGAACATTTTAATGATTACTGCCACTCCAAGTTTAATGTATGGAGTTAATTTACCATCAAAATCTGTCGTGATTAGAGACCATACCCGCTGGACCAGCAATGGACCGCAGCCGATTCCTGTTTTTGACTATGAACAAATGTCTGGAAGGGCTGGAAGACCACAGTACGATGATGTGGGTTACTCTTATCTTATTGCAAAAACAATGGATGAAGCTTTGAACCTGGAAGAGTTTTACATTGAAGGAGATATCGAACTGACCAATTCTAAATTAGTTGACAATAAAGATGCGATTTACAGACAAATTATTGCACAGATAGCATCATCACTTTCAAAAAATCTAGATGACCTAACAGACTTCTTTGGAAAGACACTTTACGGATACCAAATGAGCAATAACCCTTCAATGGCATTGTTTGCAGAGGACAGCTTAAAATATGAACTTGAAACTGCACTGCAATTTTTGCTTCAAAATGGAATAATCAGAGCAACCCCCGAAGGGCTTAAAACAACTGAATTCGGTAATTTGATAGCCAAATCCAATTATACTGTTGAAACTGCAGTTAAAATTAAGGAATACATCTCAGGAATGAACGAATTCAATACCGACGAATTCATTTATGCCTTGTCTGAAACACCAGACATGCCGCTGATATCATTTAAAGGAAGAAAATCAAAAGATCCAGTACGTGAAAAACTATCAGAATCAGGATTATTTGCAGTGGACATCGGAAACCCTGAAGCTACAACCGTTTCCCTAATTGAATGGATTAATGAAAGAAGCGAATATGACATAGAAAACAAATATAATGTTTACTCCGCTTCAACAAGAAGATCTGCTTATGAAGCTTCAAGACTTGTAATATTTGCCAAAAAGACTTCAGAGGTCTTAGGAGATTACACATACCTGAAAGACTTTGATTTCTTATCCGCAAGATTGTATTACGGAGTCAAAGAAGACATTATACCATTGGTTGTTGGAGTCAAACGTCTCGGAAGAAAAAGAGCTAGAAATGTAGTTGAAATATTTGGAAATGATTTGACATCCGTTTCTGAAAGTGAATTGCAAAAAATAGAAGGAATCGGCCCTAAATTAGCTTCAAAAATTAGATTATTTGTTGAAAATAATTAAAAAATAAAAAAATCGAGGAGATTAACCTCCTCCTTCAGCAACATTGGAGTCCATTTGCATATTTTCAAAGTCCAATGATTGCTTTTTCAATGAATCAATATCAATCTCATCATCACCATCATCAGAGGATTTTTTCTTTAAATCCTTTTCATCAAGTAACTCAACCAATTTTGAACGATACCATAAATTAGTTTTTTCAATTTTTACCCAGTCAATACCCTCTTTTGTTCTTGTGTCAATAACTTCCCCAATAGTTCCGGTATCGACATATCTGACATGATCTCCAAGAGTAATTTCCTTATCTCTTGCATCAAGGACCATAATATAACCTATATCAAAAATTTATTCATCTTCAATTTCAACAGTAGTTGTTTTAACTTCTTCTTCAACTGCTTCATTAGAAATTTCTTTGTTTAAAATAACATAAGCTCCAATAGTAGCAATATCATCAAAATTGATTTCAAGTTCATCTCTTGAAAACAAATTTTTTTGTAAAGTTAAAATAATAGTGCCGATTTTACCTGTTTCGGTGTCAAAATCAACATTATCTATTTTACCGACTACATTTGCATTTTTGTCTAAAACAGTAGAACCTACAAATTCTTTAATTTTCATAGTATCACCTTTTATATAAAATTATATTTGAATATCATATAATAAAACATTAACTATTTAAATAAATCATGTATATAAAATTAACTATTAATTAAATAGGTGTAAAAAAAATGGAAAAAGCATGTCGAACAATTATTGATGATATTATAAATGGAAAAATATCCACTCGACGTGAATTAGAAGTTGAAAAAAGACAGCTTTGCCGTGATTTAAAGCTATCCCGATTTATGAGCAATGCCGACATTTTGGAATTTGCTAAACCTGAAGAAAAGGAAATCGTTTCTGAAATCTTAAAGAAAAAACCGACAAGAACAAAATCAGGCGTTGCAATTGTTGCTGTAATGTGCCATCCTCACAAATGCCCTCATGGCAGGTGTTTTTACTGTCCTGAAAGTGACATTGCCCCTCCGAGCTATACTGGTGAAGAGCCGGCAGCATTAAGAGGAAGAATGTATGAATTTCATCCATATATCCAATGTTTCAACAGACTGAAGCAGCTTAAAAAAATAGGCCATCCTATTGACAAGGTTGAACTGATTATTATGGGAGGAACATTTCCGTCAAGGGATTTATGTTACCAGCAATGGTTTACTTCACAATGCCTAAAAGCTATGACTGATTTTGGATTGATACTTGAAAATAAACCCAACAATTATGATTATAACCTAGATTATGATGAGATAAGAACATTTGAAAAAGGAGTTTTGAAAACTTATCCTCCAAGCGATTATGTTCTGATTGATGATGTTCAAAAGGCGAATGAAAATTCAAAGGTCAGGTGTGTAGGAATGACCTTTGAAACCCGTCCGGATTACTGTAAAAAAGAGCATATTAACAGAATGTTGGATTTTGGAGTTACAAGAGTCGAATTAGGTGTTCAGACATTATCTGATGATTTATACGTCAGGATAAAAAGAGGCCATACAATAGCAGATGTGATTGAGGCAAACCAGCTTTTAAGAGATTCTGCAATAAAAGTGGCCATGCACATGATGCCGGGATTGTTCGTTAGTGAAAAACAGGATTTAAAAATGTTCAAACAGCTGTTCAGTGATGAAAACTTCAAGCCAGACATGCTCAAAATATATCCATGCCTCGTCACTGCCGGAAGCGAATTGTACGACTTATGGCAAAGTGGAGGCTACGAACCCTACAGCGATGAAGAGGCAGTTGAACTAATTGTCAAGATAAAAGAGATTCTTCCAAAATGGGTCAGGACAATGCGTATTCAAAGGGACATTCCATCAACATTGATTGAAGCCGGCGTTAAGAAATCCAACCTAGGAGAACTTGTCTACAACAAGCTTGATGAAAAGCACATAAATTGCCAATGCATACGCTGCCGAGAAATTGGCCATAAGAAAACAAGCAGAGAATACGAATTAGATGATTTTGAAATGTTCAAAGAAACATACACTGCATGCAATGGTGAAGAAAACTTTTTATCAATCGAAGACGTTAATGAAGAAAGCATTGCCGGATTTTTAAGGTTGCGTTTCCCATCAAAAAATCATTTTAGAGATGAAATAAGCGACAAAACAGCACTTGTGCGTGAATTGCATGTTTATGGAAATATGATAAAAATAGGTGGTAAAAATCCTAAGATAGGTCAGCACACAGGATTTGGTGAGAAGCTTCTAAGAGAAGCTGAAGACCTTTCCATTGAAAATGGAAAAGAAGAGTTGGCCATAATAAGTGGAATAGGATCCAGAAATTACTATCGCAAATTCGGATATGAAAAGGTTGGTCCATACATGGTCAAAAAGTTGATATGAAAATATTTAAATACTTCATTCGTATATATACTAACTAATTATTAGAGAGTGGTAACTATGTACAATATAAAAAATTCAAAAGAATTAGCAAGCTATATCAATTACACTAATTTAAATAATATAATCTCAGAAGAGGAAATGAAAGAATTTCTTGAAAAAGCAAAAGAAACAACATTCCATTCAGTGGTTGTTTCACCAACATATGTCCAATTAGCTAAAGAAATTTTAGCAGATACAGGCATCAAAGTTGGAAGCGTGGTCGGATTTCCATTAGGTTTTGAAGACACTGAATCCAAATTAGCCGAAACCAAAACTTTACTCGATAAAGGAGTAGACGAATTGGAAGTCGTGATTAATCTAAGTTATTTGAAAGATAAAAAGTACAGTTTAATCGGAAAAGAAATCGAAGCCATAAAAGAGCTCATGGGAGATAAAATTCTGAAGGTCAACATTGAAGTCAAAGCTCTCGATGATTCTGAAAAATCCGCCATTGTCCAGGTTGCTGAAAAGGCAGGAGCAGACTTTGTAAAAACTGCAACAGGATTTGTGACCCCATGCCACATTTATGAAATTGTAAATGACATAAACATTATCCAGAAATATGCTCCAAAAATCAAAATTGAAATATTTGGTGGTGTGGACAGCTATAAACTAGCTAACCAGGTTTTAACTGCAGGAGCAGATCAAATTTCAAGCAATTACGGTTATGAAATTGTAAAACAATATAAAGAATTGAGAGAAAACACACAAGTAAAACCAAAACCAATTACCTTATAAACACCCAATCCCATCACCATCTAACCTGCTATTAACTAAAACGCTCCTTTTATCAAAAAAAATAGCAAATTAAATTAGATAAGAAAATAATTAAAAAATAGTAGTAAAGAATGCCATGGGCCGGACTTGAACCAGCGACATCTAGATCTTCAGTCTAGCGTTCTCCCATCTGAACTACCATGGCATATGGACCGAACGAGATTCGAACTCGTGATCTCCTCCACGTCAAAGAGGAATCATACCCCTAGACCACCGGTCCTATACAACATACAATAATTTGTAAAAAGTAATATATAAAGTTTACTAAAAAATATAGGACAGTGTAAAAATAAATTAAAAATAAAAAAAATTGACCAAGAAAAATGGCCAATAGATTTTATTATATAAAGCTTTTTTTTGAAAATAACCAACTAACAAATCTATTTGATTGCTAATTTGATATCTTCAGCTTTTACAGTTTTTCTACCAGCATGGCGTGCGAAATTTACAGCTTTTTGTGCGATTTCGTCACCTTTTTCTTCTAATGCTTCAGCTAATGCAATTTTTGCATCATCACTAATTCTTTGTGCGCCAGCATTTTTTAAGATACGACCGACTGGTGCGATTGGTAATTCACTCATAATGACACCTCCAATTAAAAGATAGTACGCAATAGTATATAAAGGTATCGGTAAAAATGAATATTCAACCCCTATATTATAGTAGTGCAACTATCATAATATGCTTTTGAAAACTAAAAAAAAATATAGGTATTATCAATAATCAAAGGATAAAAATTAGTTAAAAATATAAAAATAAGGAAAAAACAAAATAAAAGAATTATTTTTATAATAATTCGCTTTTTAGATAAGTTGCGGTTGCTTGAGTTATCTTTACATCAACAAAGGTTCCCAATTCCACATCATCAACAATTACTGGAATATATGAGTCAGTTTTTGCAATAAAACCACCTTTAGAACCTTTTTCTACAACCAAGACTTTTTGATGAGAACCTACCAGTTCCATATTTTCTTCTTCGGTTATTTTAGATTTAATTTCTGATAAAAATTTGGATCTTTCTTTCATAACCGGACGAGGAATCTCTTCAAGTGAAGATGAAATTGCACCTTTTCTGTGCTGGTATTTTGACAGGTGAATCAAACTTGGCTTTACATTTTGAAGCAACTTAACTGTCAAGTCAAAATCATCATCTGTTTCTGTAGGATAACCCACAATAACATCCACAGCCAAGGTCAAACCAGGAATTTCACTTTTGAATTTTGAGACTATATCCAGATATTGCTCTATGGTATGACCCCTTCTCATTTCTGATAAAACCTTATCACTGCCTGATTGTATCGGTAAATGGATAAAATTATATACCTTCGGATGTTTCATGGCATCTATAATTTCATCAACATCGTTTAAAATGTTTTTAGGATGCATCATTCCAACACGAACTCGAAATTCTCCTTCCAAATTGACCACTTCTTTAATTAAATCAGATAGCTTTTCACCACTGTCACGGCCAAATGCTGCAGTGTCCTGAGCAGTGAGTTGAATTTCACAGGCCCCATTTTCTATTGCTTCTTTTGCTTCTGCAACAATATCCTCGATAGGATAACTATTTAATGGTCCTCGAGCAAAACGAGTGCAGCAGAATGTACATGCTCCTAAACAGCCCTCACAAATCTGTATAATATGAATCAAACCATCATCAATAAGTTTAGGAACACCCACCTTACTTTCTTTTGTAAAACCGGTTTCACGAATAACATCACCACAGTATGTTCCCTTTACGACATCCACAGACTTATTCAGCTGATGAGGTCCAATCCAAGAACAGTTCGGTCCGATTTTTTCCAGTTTTTCAGGGTCAATCTCGACCATGCACCCACTGACAATGATTTTCTTATCTGGAAAATCCTTCTGAAGCTTTTGAATTTTATAAACCACCTTGTTTTCAGTAGGCAACTTAACATAGCATGTATTTACAATAATAACATCAGCTTCCTCAATGGAATCAACAATATCTATCTCATTTTCAACCAACACACCCGCCATAATCTGCGCATCAGCCTTATTGAATGTGCAACCGTAAGAATCAATATATACTTTCATAGTTATTCTCTAATAGTCTTTTTAAAAATGTATTTTGTTAAATCATAGTCAAAGTTATGGAACTTGACCGGTTTTGAATAAACTCTTCTGATTACGCCGGCTTTGGCAAAACCAGAAGTAAGCTTTCTTTCTTGAGTTTTAATGACATGCACCTTAACGATATGATTTTCAATCTTGACGACATCACCAGGGGCGATTTCAAAGTCCCTGTCCAAATCCAGTTTATAGGAATCTACATCCCCATGCAAATCTACTGAAAACCCAATACGAGCCGGAATTTCAACAGAAGATGCCCAGATAGTACTTATATCTTCAATTTTAGATTTTTTCAATCTTTTATCATTTACTTCAATACTTGTCACTTCAACCTGACCTAAATCTGAAAGCAAAACATCTCCTACCTTCAATTCATCACTTGGAGATAAATCAATAGTAGTCTTATGAGATTTATCCTGCTCTGAGATAATTAACCTATAAGGTATGGGTTTTTTCACTGAAAACATGTCCTTAAACACATGACCGCATGATTCGCATCTAAGCAAATACTCTTCCATAATCTTTTTCTTAGATGACTTTTGCTTTGAATTTAAAATTTCAACATCGTCAGAACCGCATATTGGACAATCCATTTTTATGCCTCCCACTTATTCTTCCTTATCATTTAAATAATGGTTAACCAAACCACCATCTTCCAAAATATTTAACATGAACTCCTTGAATGGTTCGAATGTAGTTGACTCACCAGTAGTTTCATTGACCAGCTCTCCTTTTGACAGGTCAATATTAATGATATCTCCATCTTTTGCATCGATATCTGAAACGATTACCGGCAGTCCTATATTGATTGCATTTCTATAGAATATTCTTGCAAATGACTTGGCTACAATTGCATCCACACCAGCTGTTTTAATGGCTACTGGTGCCTGTTCTCTTGATGAACCACAGCCAAAATTCTCATCAGCTACAATAATGTCTCCTTTTTTTACGTTTTTAGTAAAATCAGGTCTTTCACCCTCCAAGACATGGTCTGCCAAATCCTGAGGATTGAAAGTCCTTAAATACCTTCCGGGAATGATTACGTCAGTATCGATATTTTCCCCAAAAGTCCATGTTTTTCCTTTAATTACATCCATAATTATCACTATAAAATAAATTGATAAAAAAAAATGAAAGTATTCGGGATTTACCCAAATACAAAATTAGTCTTAGGTGATTTTTGTCAATATTGTTTATTTATTACTTTTTAAAGGTTGAGCGAATTTTTTCTCAATGCTTTCACGATACATTGAATTCATAGTACAGAATGGAATAATTCTGCCATCCGGTGTTGCATAATGAATAACACATTTTTTAACCCTGTCTTCATCAAAGTTAAACGGATCCATGAAATGCATACAGGAAATAAGCATTGCATCTTTGGAGAAGTTTCCTAAAGCATCATAATCTCCTCTGGCAAATACATTTATCAATATTTTTGTAATTTCCAATCCTTCAGGAGATCTACTAGTATGAACCATTTTAGGAAGGTTTCCAGTCAAACCAGCTAAAACACGTTTTCTGGAACCGAATCTGCCTGCTTTGAGTTTTTCATTATATTCCTTCAATTTGTTGAACAAATCATCTACATCTATGAAATCTGTAATCGGAATCAATTTGTCCTTACCTGGACCATCTGTTTTTTCTCTAAATACATAGGTTGCAATTCCACAGTGCTGATGACAGTTTAATGTAACTTTAGCTGTATCTTCCTCATCCAAAAGAGATATGAATTCTGCAATTGGCTCAACGGAAGATGGTGGGTAAAATGATTCTGTTGGAACCTGACCATCAGTAACTTCTTCAATAATGCTGACAAAGTCAGGAATGGTTATTCTTTGCTCTTCGACATGTTCCGAAGGTGTTCTGCCTGCAAATGAAACAGGCTGGAAATTGACACCATAAATGTTTTCACTGTGATCGAATGCAAATTTAATGATATCTCCAATCTGATGATCGTTGACTCCTTTAACCAATGTAGGTACAAGTACTACACCCAATCCAGCTTTTCTACAGTTTTCAATAGCGTCAAGCTTGAATGGAAGTAAATCTTTACCTCTATTATTAATGTATGGTTCTGGAGTTACACCATCAAAAGCAAGATAAACTGTGTTTAATCCAGCATCTTTTAATTCTTTTGCCAAACTTTCCTTTTTAGCTAATCTAATACCATTAGTTGCAATTTGAACATGAGTAAAACCTTCTTCTTTTGCCATTTCAACAAGTTCAACAATGTCTTTTCTAACGGTCGGCTCTCCACCAGCATACTGAATAGCAGGACATGGATGAGGTTTTAAACTTCTCAAATTCCTAAGCATTTGCCTAATTTCATCCTGTGTAGGTTCATATTTGTATCCGGCAGCAGCAGCATTAGCAAAACAAACAGGACATCTTAAGTTACACCTGTTTGTTACATCAATCAAACCTAAAACAGTTGAAGTTTCATGTTTGGAACATAATCCACAATTGTTCGGACAAGAAATTTCATCAGGAACAGAAGGATTTTCAATTTTTGTAATGGACGGTGTATACTCTTCCATTTTATTATATAACTGATCATCACCCCAATAAGTGTTGATAAATTCCCCATGCTCATCACAAGTTTTTTTAATGAAGATTTTACCATCCTCATCATAAACTTCAGCACTTAAAGATTTACCGCACTCAGGGCATAAACTTTTAGTATCCTTAATTTTCAAAAAAATCACCCTTACTTGCAATATTGCATTAACAGATACAAATTGCATTACATAATATATATAATATTTAAATTATATCATACTTCGTATTTATACTTAATTGGATATTGTAATAATATTACACCAGTATTTTCTTTTAAAGTATACTCAAAATTTAAATCATAGAATGAACAAAATAATGTTAATATGTGAAATTTATTTTTACAGAAGGCAATCATATGCTAAACAATTATTTTAAATTTAAAGAAAATGGAACAGATTTGAAAACTGAAATAATTGGAGGCATTACCACTTTTCTTGCTATGGCATATATTTTAGGAATCAATCCTACAATATTATCTGAAACCGGCATGCCTGAAACAGGAGTATTTTTTGCAACAGCCATGGCATCTGGAATTGCATGTATTATAATGGGATTATTATCAAGATATCCTGTTGGATTAGCACCAGGCATGGGAGTAAATACACTTTTTACGTATACTATTGTACTTCATATGAACTACTCATGGGAAGCAGCACTAGCTGCAATATTCCTATCAAACACAATCTTTTTAATAATTACCCTTTCAAAAATGCGAGAAGCTATTTTAAATAGTGATACCACACCAATAATCGCTGTAATTGACAAAATTACTGACAATGAAAAATCCTCAATATCATTGAACTGTTCAGATTGTAACCTTTCAAAAATGAAAGAAGCACTATAAAGTACGAAATATTTATAAAACAATATCATAGTGAAACTTAATTAATATATATTACTTTAAACAAATAATTAGTAAAACAAAATTGGGGAAAATATTAATGGACATTCAAATATTTCTACTGGGTTGTCTTACAACATTATATTTTATCCTCCCTGCATATTTTTCAAACGGAGGAGCACTAGCATTTGGTGGAGGAACACCACTTGACTTTGGAAAAACAGACAGCAACGGTATTCGATGGATAGGAGACGGAGTAACTTGGAGAGGTTTAATTGCAGGAACCTTAATCGGAATAATAACCGGAGTAATTCAAGGATTGGTGGCTCCAAGCATACTATCTGCGATAGGACCCTACATCATAACCCCAATAATAACCGATGTCCACAACGGAATAATTATAGGATTTTTACTTGGTTTTGGTGCACTTGTCGGTGATGCATTAGGAAGCTTTTTAAAAAGAAGACTTGGAATTGGAAGAGGAAAGCCTGCACCATTTTTAGATCAATTAGATTTCATAATAGTTGCATTAATCTTTGTTTCACCAGTTGTTAAACTAGACCCCTTATTTATATTAATTGCAATTGTTCTAACACTTATTATTCATTTAGTGGCGAATGGCGGTGCCTATTTGCTAGGTTTAAAAGACGTGTGGTATTAAAAAAAAAAGAGATATGATGAATTTAGATATACTTATTCATCATTACCGCAGTACCTACAGCCGGTGCAACGGTACATTCATCATCAGTCAAAATATCACCCATTGATTTGACTTCCAGACCCAATAATTCGGCTGCTTTTTTATCAAGAATATCCTTGCCCAAACCTGTGGTGACAATCAAATCAAGGTTTTGTGTTTCATGAACCTGTTTTAAGGCATCAGCAATCTGTTCAACCTGTTTTTGATGGATAAATTTACACATTTCAACGATTTCATCCATAGACAACATTTCCAAATCTGCACAGACCACCCTGGCAATTCTTTTTGCACAGTCAAATTTTGATTTGGACTCACCATCAAAGGTATCGCAAATGTAATCCTCTTCACTGATTAAATCCAAAACAGTGTAGACATCAGCGGTTTGTGCAAACAATTCAGAAGCGACTCGGTATTCTTTTCCATTCAATTCAACCTTATCCAAAAAGCTGGCCAGGTTAGTTCTCAATGTTCCTGTGTAGACAAGCTCACCGGTAGCGGACCTGTCAAAATCAGATTTTCCAATTGCACATTCCTTTCCATCCTTAATAGGAATAATATCTGTTGTAGTACTTCCAGTGTCAATGAAAATGCAATCATCAGAAATAAGAGTGGCAATCTGAGCGGTTGCAATCCAGTTTGCAGCAGCCGCCTTCAATGGAGTCTTTTCAATTTCTTCATTTGACATCATTCCGTCGATTCCCACATATGCAATCGGACAGTCGAATGTTTGCTCACATTTCGCCACAACATCCAATACACCATCCTTTTTCGTATCATAAGCATCAACCAACTCAGCAGTCATTGAAATTCCAACTGCATCGATTTCATCAACAGGACAGATATTTTCAATCAATTCAACCAGAACTTTTGATAAATCATCATTATTGCTCCACATTGGAAGATATGCAAAATCAACTTCGATGTTTTTAATTTCATCACCATCAAAGTCAATCACTGCCAAATCAGTATTTGCTCCACCAATGTCAAAACCAGCTACTTTCATAATTAGATTCTCCTGATTTCCAGATTATCTCCGGATTTTTTAAATTCAACTTCACCATCAAGGGAAATATCCAAATCATCGATTTTTATTTCTCCATCTGCAAACTCGATAATTGTTTTGCCTATGTTGAAATTAGCGATTTCCTTCAATCCCACATAAGGTGTTGTAAATCTGGAGTTTATTTCCAAAAGATAGACAGAATAGATATCTTTTTCATCAGCATTTATCAACAGGTCAACACCTACAAAACCTTTTAAACCGTCAATGGATTCGACGGCTTTTGTAGCTATTTCAAATGCTTCCTGTTTATATTTACTTTCAAAAGGTAATTTTCCACCAAAGTACATTCCCTTATCATCTTTAAGTTCAACGAACTGTTCATTCAGACTTATTGGAATTGCCTTTTTGCCGTCTGAGAGTAAACTGACACTTACATCAGTTCCTTCAACATATTCCTGAACTATGACTCTGGAACCCGGCTTGAATATCTTATCCAAATCCAAGGTCAAATCCTCAATCTTTTCAATTATTACAATATCCTCACAATCAACACCCATCAAAGGCTTGATAATAAGTTTTAATGGAGTTAACGGGTCTTCGGATTGCCATTTCTCATGCAGATTTTCAATTGCTCTTTTCCAGTACCCCTTTGGGTCTATTTTAAACCTGAATGTTCTTGGCTGTGGAACAATATTGGAAAGTGCCTCATATGTTTCAAATTTATCTGAAGATATGCGGCATGCTTCAGCTGAGGAATTATACAGCCTAACATTGTTTTCCTCTAAAATTCTTGAAATTTTGTAAAGGTTATTGTCGTTTTCTGCAGCTATGAAAATGGCTTTTGTAAAATTTTGAGCATTATCATCAAGCCAATCGACAACATCACCATTTATTAGAATTGGATTGACATTATCATAATCCTTTACAATTTCTGCATATGATTCATTAATAACTAAATCAATATTAAAATCCTTCAAATCATCTAAAAGTGAAAAAATCAATGCTTCAGCTTCAGAAATAATACATTTATCCTTTTTACCTGAAGCAGTGAAATATTCAAATGCCAAAATGGAATCATCATTCTCTTGCATCATAACTAATCATCATACCTTTTATGTTTAAATCATCTTTTGGGAAAATCATCCTTTCACCGTCAAACAGCATATGTATCAATGCATTTTCCTTTTTCTCAAATTCTGAGACAGTGATGTCTTCCTTAATTTGAGTCATTTTTCTTGAAAAAGAAGTCATTATATCTTCCGGAGCAGTGATATTCAACAAACCGTCATCATAGTACTTTTCTATTGCATCGACAGTTTTTATTGCGGCATCACCATCACCATAGGGATTTTTAGCGTTTTTCATTTTTTCGCAAAATTCCTTGTCATTTAGGATTTTATCCACATTTTCCAAGATGGCTTTTTTATCTGCCCCAACAAGAATGTTTCCTCCTGCAGTTACTGTTTCCGGTCTTTCAGTATTATATCTCAATGTCAATGCAGGAACATCCAATGTGATGGCTTCCTCCTGAAGGCCTCCTGAGTCTGTCAATATCAAAGATGAAAGTGAGGTCAACTGCAGGAAATCAAGATATCCTATAGGCTTTATGATATGGATATGCTCCAGGTCATTCAGCTCATCAAACAGGCCGAAATTCTTTAGGGTGTTTTTGGTTCTTGGATGAATCGGAAATATGATATTCATACCATCCAGTTCCTTTAAAGCCTCAACAATGCTTGTCACCCTTTTTTTATCGTCAACATTTTCTGCCCGGTGCATTGTCAATGTTATGATATTGTCCATATTTTCAATATCCAAATCCGCCAGTGCCTTTTCTTCAAAACCCTTTTTCTTTGCAATTTCCAGATGCCTAAAGCAAGCGTCAACAACAGTGTTTCCTGTAATTATAAGGTTTTTTCTTGAATAACCTTCAGCCAAAAGATTGATTGCAGATTCTTCTGTTGGAATAAAATACATCTGTGAGCAAACGTCAGCAGCTCGGCGGTTAATTTCTTCAGGCATTGTCAAATCAAATGATCTGAGTCCCGCTTCCACATGACCTACGGCAATGTGCAATTTTGCAGCAACCAAAGCTCCGGCCAAAACAGCATTGGTATCCCCCTGCACAAGCACAATATCCGGTTTTTCCTGTAGGAGAACCTCTTCTATGCCTTTCATCATCAATCCAGTTTGCTTACCATGAGTACCAGAACCAACATTAATGTTATAATCAGGAGTAGGAATTTCCAAATCCCTAAAGAAATTGTCAGACATCTCCTTATCATAATGCTGGCCGGTATGCAATACAATCTGGGAAATGCTCCTTTTAGATATTTCATCTATTATAGGAGCCATCTTAATGATTTCAGGCCTTGTCCCTAAAATAGTAGCTATCTTCATATTATCACCCAATCATTTATATAAAAAATCAGAAAAATATCATCCAAAATGTAACAGATTGGACAATTTACCATTGTCAATAATTACATTTCCTATTACAAATGAACCTATAACTACGCCAAAAGCCATACAAACAGTAATCATACCAACATTAAGGAAAAATGCTTCGATAATATCCTTTATAGGAAATTTAACATTATTTTTAACATTATCCATCACTACAGAAATCAATGGTGGCAATGTCATGATAAAAGAAAATGCCAGAACGAACGGAATTGACCTTATCCATAAATTAGAATCGTTATGGTTTACAGCAAGGTATAAACCCAATATAAAACCAATAGCAATACTTATGATAGAAAATTTATCAAAAACATCATAAACTTTTCCCATTAAATCCCACCAATTAAACTATATATAAACATCCTTTAAACTTTTTACTATTGATTCACGAATAGCATATCTTTTTTGAAGGTCGCTTAAGGAATCAACCAGATCCCGTTTAAATCTCCCACATGCATAATCATCATACCTGAACTTAATTCCATCATATTGAATGTCCATTAGAATTAAATATTCCGCTTCCATGACCTTAATGTTGGCACGTGGAGCATCTTCAAGAGGATTCAACAAGTCCTGAACTTCATCCAATGTCATCTTGCCAATCGCAACATCCACAAAAACCCTCATCATCTTTCTTACCATATTCCATAAAAATGACTCACCATAGATATCAATAAAAATTGGAGATATTGTATCATGCAGATTCGGGAATTCCCTTTTATGATAATCCTCCAAATCCACTTTGGTGACCTTAATGTCATCAATTGTTCTTGTGGTTGTCTTTTGAAAACGTTTTGTGAAATTAGTGAAATTATGAGTTCCCTTAAAAATTTCAGCACATTCCCTAAGTTTGTCAATATCCAAATCCTGAAACAGCATGTACCTGTACTGCCTCATTTGAGCATACCTTGGCTTAAAAGCGTATCTGACAGGAGCGCTAGCTAAAATTTGAATATCATCAGGCAGGGAATTATTAATCTCATTTACCCTTACATCCTTTTCAGATTGAAAACTGATTACATTACCCAAACTGTGGACGCCTGCATCGGTTCTGCCGGCTATTCTAAATCTGGATTTTTTTAAATCATCAATATAGTCAAGTTTGCGCAGATGGTAAATCAGTTCCTCTTCAACAGTCCTTAAATCCGGCTGTCTTTGAAAACCGTGAAAATTAGTTCCAATATATCCAATTTTTAATGCTGTTCGCTTCATCACTTATATATTGAATATCCTGTAAAATAAACTTTAGGAAAAACAGTTGGAAAATAAATAGCTCTGTCAAATAGCTATTTAAATATGGCACATTACTTTTTTAGTGCATCCAGTTTTAGAAATTGAGAAATTTCAAATACAATGATTAATGGAAGCATCATTTTTCGAACGATAATCCATGATATCACTTAAAAAAAAAAGAGAAAAAAATCACTTATTCCTGCGCAGTTTCAGGATTGAGCAATTTTTCTACATTTTCACCAATTAAATCAAACAATAACACCACAATTAACAATGACATGCCCGGATAAAATGCCAACCACCAATATCCCGAGGACAAGTAGTTCATTGATTCTGCTAAAATTACGCCAATAGCAGGTTCATGAGGTGGCAAACCGAATCCTAAGAATGTAATTGCAGCTTCATGCATGATTGCATGCGGAAACATTAATATAACTCCAACAATAATCTGTGAAACAATTAATGGAAATATATGTTTGGTAGCAATCCACACTTTAGATTTACCCAGATTTTCCGCCAGATGAATATATTCTTTAGTTTTAATCTCTTTAACTTCAGATCTTAAAACCCTTGCAAGAGGAGTCCAATGAGTTAAACCAACACCCATGACAACACCCATTAATCCCCCACCAAACATTATTGAAATAAGTATAATTAAAAGAATGTGAGGAATTGAACCAAATAAATCTATGATTCCTGCAACGGTTTCATCTGCGAATCTATTGAAACTGGAAAATAATCCAAGAACAATAGAAATAAAAGTACTTACCACAGATGCAATAAAACCAACCATTATACTTAAACCAAGCCCTGCAATTGTACGTTGAAACATGTCTCTTCCCATCCAATCAGTTCCGAAGAGATGTTCCAGAGATGGCATCTTATTTGCATTGACAAAACTTGTCGGAATATCTTTAATAAAATAACCGGAAATAAAGATAGATATGATAATTATTGCAGAAAGTGCAATGATTACTAATGTTTTTGTTCTAAGATTTGCAGGATATAAAAACCATTGCCTTTTATCATCCTGTTGTCTTTTTTTAATCATTGAACTCACTCTCCTTAATTCTTGGATCAATTAAGTAATATGACAGATCTGCCAGCAAGTTTCCAATAAATACAAATATTGCACTGAATATTACAATTCCTAAAAATAATGGGACATCACTACTGAGGCCTGCGGCTACAGCCGTTTGTCCAACACCCGGGTAGGAAAATACCTGTTCCACAAGTACTGCCCCACCAAAGAGTTCACTGAAAGACAAAAACTGCAATGTTACTGCAGGCAATAATATATTCCTTATTCCATGATTTTTAATTAAATCCCAACCTTTTTCTCCTCTTGATTTTGCAAACAATACATAATCAGAAGACAATACTTGGATTAATTCATTACGAGTATACATCGCAATTGGTGCTAATCCTACAAGGCTTAATGTTAATGCGGGAAGAACCAGTCTTGATGCCCATTCCATAAATGTAGCATCGGTACTTCTTACACCTATTGGAACACCAAATCCTATTGGGAACCATCCTAAATAAACAGCAAATATCATTAAAATAAGCATTCCTACCCAAAATGATGGAGCTGATTGAATGGCATAACAGTAAACTTTAACTGCCTTATCAATCCAAGACCCTTTGTTTTTACCGGCTACGACACCCATAGCAAAACCAATAACTCCACTTAATATCCATGAAATAGCCATCAATACCAATGAAGCTGAAGCCTTTTCAATTATGATATCAATGACCGGTGCACGATATATCAATGAGGTTCCAAGATTACCCTGCAGCAAATCCATTAACCAATGGAAAATTTTAGTGGTAAGTGGAACATTGGTGCCAAAATATTCCTGAAGAATCTGCCTTTGTGTTTCCGATACGGCAGCCTGTCTTAAATATGCATTGACTGGATCAATAGGGGATAAATCTAATAATACAAAACTAAAAATTGCAACTGCAATAATCAGTATTACAAAGCGCACTAGCTTGTAACCAAAAAATTTCAATATTTGATTTTTATTCAAAAATAAACCCCCTTAAAGAATTTTAAAAAAAATAAAAAAAGGAAAAAAGATATTGAATTAAGCTGTGGAATTGGTTCTGGTCCAATCACAGATGTTAATTAAAATATCATTTCCTAAACCGTCAGGTTGTTCACCAATATCGATTCCATCTTTAATGAAGTAGTTGTAGTCATAGTTGACTAACCATACGAATGGAGCATCTCCAGCAGGTCCCCAACCTCCACCATTAACATTAGCGGATTGAGACCATAATGTATTAGCTGCATTCAAGTCACTGGAATGCATTGCATCATCCATTAATTTATCGGAATCAGTATTGTTGTATAAGTTAGGGTTCATATAGAATCCATCAGCTTCTTTACTGTGATATTGTTGATAGATGGATTTATATGGGTCTGGGGAAGTTTGTTGCATCAATGCAGCTGAAGAGTACATGTTTGCATAAATAGTATCCCAGTCAGCACCAACTAAGTTAACTTCAATTCCTATTTCTTTTGCCTGTTCAGCAAATACGGTTGATAAAGATTGTCTGTCAAGATATTTAGGTGGGTAGTATAGGTCAAAGGATGCTTTTACACCGTTTTTCTCTACAATTCCATCACCATCAGTATCTTTCCAACCACCATCACTTAAGATTTGTTTTGCCTTATTAACATCACTGTCATTAACTTTAGCCGCAGGATTTGCATACGCTCTTGTATCTACACTGGTATATTCAGGAGTAGCGTGTCCGGAGAATATTTCATCACACATTGTTTGACGGTTTACACCAACATTTAATGCTTCCCTAATTGCCTTATCCGCAGTTACATTGTTACCGATTTTAGCAGTTCCGTTCCAAGATTTTCCTGTGTCATTTTGGTAAGGTAAAGATACACCTTGTGCCCTACCTGCTGACTTTTCAACAAATTGATATCCGTCAACACTTTGATTTAAGGAAGAAGTTGCTACAGGAACTACATCAACTTTACCGGATTTAGCTAATTCCAACCATGTTGATTCTTCAGGGAATAAAAGGGTAAGTTGAGTGAAGTATGGTTTTTTATCATAATAATTAGGATTTACTTTGAATATAGCTTGTTGGCCTTTATCCCAATGATCCAATACATAAGGACCTGTACCAATTGGATGTTCTCCATAGGTATTGTTGTCATATGAATCGGAAGGAATAATACCGACATATCTTAAGTCATAAATAAAGGTAGATCTAGGTTCAACCAATTTAAATTCGACAGTAGTCTTATTTTTAGCAGTTGCATTTTCGAGGTTAGTTAAATCCAATTCTGACTCAGTCTTTTTTGCAGTGTTAAATGTAAATGCTACATCTTCTGCATCAAAAGTAGAATTGTCTGAGAATTTAACATCATCTCTAACATTTACAGTCCAAGTTTTTCCGTCACTACTTATGGAATAACCGGTAGCAAGGTCCGGGATTATAGTTCCATTCTTATCTGTTTTGAATAAACAGCTTTGTACTAAAGGATTATAATTTTGGTGTCCACATCCCCATCCAACAAGAGAACTTAAACCTGCTTCAGGCTCTGGAATATTACTGTGTGCAGCTACAGTTAAATGAGTAGGATCATTATCACGTGAACCTCCCATTAATGCAAATGCCGCAACAATAATAACAATAATGGCGATAACACCAATAATTATCATTGTTTTCTTATCCATTTTCTTTCACCATAAATATAAATTAAATATTAAAATCAATAGTATTACTTTTAATGCAATTATTACTCATATAGTAATACTTTTATTATAAATTTTAATATAATATAATATATTCTTAAC
>R27__coassemble_153_pt1 | contig 58222 bp, 53 predicted proteins | sample R27__metabat2_low_PE_024 | metagenome-assembled genome bin R27
ACACAGATCTAAATAACGGCAAAGCAATATTAGAAGATGTTTTAAAAGTTGGAAACTATACTTTAACCGTAACATACATGGGCAATTCCGTATACAACACTAATACTACATCACAAAACTTCAATATCATTGGCCATGTCATGAAAGACACACCAATCGATGCAAACGTTGAAAGTAGCGCAAACAAAGTAACACTAACAGTAACCGTTGACGAAAACGCAACAGGATTCGCAGAAATAAAATACGCTGACACAATAATCAACATTGCATTAGAAAACGGAAAAGGAACATACACAACCACATTACCATACGGAAGTTACAACTTCGACATAACATACCTCGGTGACGAAAACTACAACAAAAACACAACAAAACGCGAAATCACACTACAAGAACCAACAAAAGAAAACACACCAATAACATTGGATGTGAAAACAGATGAAAACAATGCAAAAATAACAGCAACTGTTAATACAGACACAACAGGCATTGTTAAATTCCAAGTAACCGGACAAGAAGAATACACTCTCTATGTTGATGTAATAAATGGTCAAGCAACACTCGAAGACATTCTTGAAACAGGAACTTACACAGTAATTGCAACCTACATGGGTGACGACAGATACAACACCAACATTACATTCAAAGACTTCACAGTTACTGGACACATTAAAAAAGACACTCAAATTACCGCTGAAGCAAAAGTAAATGGAAATAAAGTGACTTTAACTGTTAGTGTTGATGAAAATGCGACCGGATTTGTAAAACTCAATATTGCAGAAACAGTTGCAAACATTGAATTAATAAATGGTATTGCAACATTAACTACAACATTACCTGCAAACAGCTACTTTACTGAGATAACCTACCTCGGTGATGAAAACTACAACACAAATGCAACAAAATTAGCATTTACCGTAGTGGATGCAGCAAAAGAAAACACACCAATATCATTAGATATTAAAACTGATGAAAACAATGTAACATTCATAGTTAATGTTAACACTGATGCTGACGGCACAGTTAAATTCCAAGTAACTGGTCCGGAAAACTACACATTATACACAGATCTAAATAACGGCAAAGCAATATTAGAAGATGTTTTAAAAGTTGGAAATTACACAGTTGTTGCAACATACAGCGGTGATTCAGTCTACAATTCCAACATAACATCAAAAGAATTCATAATTAAAGAAAAACAAACAACTAACGTTACTGTTGACATACCAACCAATATTAAAGCTGGAGATGACATCACAATTTCCATTCCAAATGCTACAGGAAACATTACCGTAACAATTGACGGCAATTCCACTGTTATTCCGCTTATAAACGGTAGTGCAACAGTGAAAATTGGAGATATTGCACCTGGAAGCCATGTACTTGAAATCACCTACCCTGGTGATGAAAACACATCAGCAATCAATATTGTAAAAGCACTGAGCGTAAGTAAAATAAAAACAACAATTACACTTTCAGCTGCAAAACGCCTTGCTGTTGACTACAAAGCCGGCGAAAGAGGAGCATACTACTATGCAATTCTCAAAGACGCTGATGGTAATGTTTTAGCAAACAAAACCTGTAAAGTTGCATTAAACGGTAAAACATACACTGTTAAAACCAATGCAAAAGGAAAATTCGGAATCAGAATCAGTTTAAGAGAATCACGAACATACTCATATGCCGTGTCATTTTTAGGCGACGATACATACGAAGGATCATTTGCGTCATCCAAATTAACAGTGATTAAAAAGAAAACAAGTATAGCTGCAAAATCCAAAAAATTCAAAGCAAAAACAAAAGTCAAAAAACTAACAGTAAAACTTAAAACAGTTAAAAACCCTTACAACAAAAAAACATACCTCCTAAAAGGTAAAAAATTAACTTTAACTGTAAAAGGTAAAAAATACACTGCTAAAATCAACAAAAAAGGTGTAGCTATATTTAAAATCAAAAAACTAACCAAAAAAGGAAAATACAAAGCAAAAATTACATACAAAGGTGATAAAACATACAAAGCAAGCAAAAAAACAATAAAACTAACCATTAAATAGGAATCATACCCCTGATTCTTATTTTTATCATCATCACAAATCTTTTTTTACTTTTTTATTATATTATATATAAAATTTATTGTTAATTTATAAATCGCAGGAAGTGTCAATTACAAATAAACAAACCAAAATATAGCCAATAGGCCATTGTAAAACAATCATCGTAATATTTGAAGATTCCCACAATTTAAAGGAGAAATCAATTATGTTGTTTTTAAGATGAAATATTGCTTTATAAAAGGATTAATTTTTTAAAAAAAAAAGTATGAATTCAAGACATTTGAATAAGCATTTTAGAAAATCAGTTATTAAATCAAACTCTTGAACTCTTTTTTCGCCAAAAGCTCATCGACAAATTGATAATCCATCTTTTCAAATATTTCAACCGAATATTCTCATTGAATCAAAAATAACGATAATACGTTTGAATTCATAATTCCTTCTTTTCCATACACCATTAAACCTTAAAAATATCACTTTTAAAACCTTATTTTTAAAAATAAATCATAAAATCAATTTATGGAAATATTTATATATTTCCAGTTATTAATATATTATATGAAAGATTAGAAGGTAAAAGCCAATTACTGGTTCAGCCTACACATCCTTGTCACCGCTGGTGGCGACATTCCATGAAATTTTATTTCATAGGTCTATTAGGTGGCTGTAGGTTCTTCAGTCTTCAAATTTCTATTTTTGACAGCATTTGAAAACTTCAATGATATTTTTACTTTTAATTAAGTCAATAAATTCATCATCATTATGTTCTAAACTTTGAAAAACTGACCATGAAATCAAATCTGCAATTTGTATTCCTTTGTATTTAAAAGAATCAACATGCTTGATACTTATTAAATTGTTATTAGAATTATTAAGACTTGATGAAAATCTTTCATTAAAATTTAAAATATCTTCATGTTTACTTTTGGATTTATCCACAATAACAGTTGTTGGAGAATCTATTTTAATATTTCAGCCAATTTTGAAGCTAAATTATCGTATAATGCATGATAGTTATAGAATTCCGGCACATTATGCAGATTTTGTTTATCTAGAAATATTGCCAAAACCTCACAGTCAATGTTATTAACCTTTCTTAATATTTTTTTGATGACCTGACGATTTGTCTTGTTTCCTTTTATTTCCACATCTCTGCCTATGATATTATTATACTTTCTTCTGGCATTTTTAATTAACCTATTGAGATATTTTGGATTATCGACCATTATTGCCCCAATAACAAAATATTTGGAACTGGAAGGTTTTTCTCCCAAATCTCCACTTTCATCAATGTAAATATAATTCATTAACTATAATGTATAACAATAATTATTTAAAAAGCTTTTTAATAACCTTAAATTCAAAATAAAAATAATATTGACCTAATTATATAAAATTGAGCTTATTTAAGACTTATATAATTATATGCCAAAAGAAAAAGTAAAAAAAAATAAAATTAAATCAAACTCTTGAACTCTTTTTTCGCCAAAAGCTCATCGACAAATTGATAATCAAGCTTTTCAAATATTTCAACCAGAATGTCTTCCCTTGAATCGAAGCTGACGACAACACTTTTGAATTCATAATCCATGGCAATCTTTTCAAGCTGCCTTATTAGCTTGTAGGCAATCTTTTCCCTGTCGTCATAGGAATTTAAAAACAGCGTAGTGATTTCACAGGAATCGGAATCATAAACTTTGAAGCTGGCGCATCCCACAACCTTGCCGAATCTGTTTAAAAGCAGAACTACCTGAGGGTCATCGACCACACAGCCGAATGATTTGCAGAATTTTCTGAAGCGTTCATCACGCTCGTCAGTCACTATTATTTCCATCTTTAACCTCCGTAGTGTTTCCTACCTTTGCAAGCTCGTCTTCCCAAACTCCCGGATTGTTGCATGCAAATCTCAAAAAGAGATCCCTGCATCTCATATCGTTCAGGACAACCACTTCAACGCAATTGCATTCAAGCAATCCTTCAGCGCCCATAAGAGTGGTGTTTTCACCGATTACTACACGAGGAATATTATATAAAATCACCGCCCCAGAGCACATCGGACATGGCGAAAGAGTGGTATACAGTGTGCATTTCACGTAATCATCATAATCAAGACGCCCTGCATTTTCAATTGCATCCATTTCGGCATGCAATAATACAGAATCGTTTTGAATCAGCCTGTTATGGCCTCTTGAAATGATTTGCCCGTCCTTGACAAGAACGGCACCGATTGGAATTCCACCTTCAGCCAAAGATTTTTCAGCCTCTTTAATGGCTTCATCCATAAAATAAGCATCAGTTTTCATAAAAAAAATAAGTTAATAGATGAAATCAATCATCTATTTGAATCTATTGAATAATCCTTTGTTGGATTCTTTTTCCAATTGTTCTTCAAGTTTTTTAACTTGTTTTCTTAAATCAGTAATTGTTTTGTTGTTTTCATTGGATAACTTATCGTAGCTACTTTCCTTAACTTTCAATTGAGTTGTAAGTGAAGAAATTTCTTCCTTATATTTGGAAATGGCATCCTTATTTTGTTTATCCACTTCTTCTTTATAATTACCAATTTCAATTAGGTCTTTTCTTAACTCGGCAATTTCAGAATTGAGACCATTGTTTTCATCTTTCAATGAGTCAATATCATTATTCAATTCTTCAATTCTGTGTTTTAAAGTTTTATTTTGTTCTTTGAGTTTGTCAACTTCATTAATATCTTTAGAATTCAATTCGTCTTTTAAATCTGAAATTTTAGATTCATAATCGGATTTGATTGTTTCCAATTCTGCTTCTAATTTATCAGCCCTTACTTTATTGACTGCACCGTCTGCACCGAGTTTTCCTATCTCATTACTTAAATCCTCATTGATATCCAATTGGTCGAAGTATTTCCTTGTACTTTTTTCCAAAGCATCAGTCAATTCAATCTTAACGCTTTTCAATTCGGAATTTTCCTTTTTGAGTCTTGGAATGACTTTATTAGTTAAGTAATTAAGCTCATTTGATTGATTTGAAAGTTTTTCATTTTTCTCAGAAAGCTCTTTTTTCAATTTGGAAACTACATTGTAATCAACAGAGGTTTCAACAGATTCTTCTACACCCTTATCTTCTTTTTTAGGAGCAGGTGTTTTTTCAACAACCTCTTCAACTTCCTCTTCTTCCAAAACAGGAGTCTCATCAACTGGCTCTTCAACTTCTTCAGAAGCCTCTTCAACTTCCTCAACTTCCTCTTCTTCCAAAATAGGAGTTTCTTCAACTGAAGCTTCTACAACTGGTTCTTTAACTTGTTCAACAGCAGGAGTTTCTTCAACCACTTCATCATTAGGTTTATTTTTAATTTTATCAAGATTTAAACTCATTTTAGTGCCATACATAGCATTAACAGGTTTTTTATCAGACATTTATATCACCAAAATAGCAATAAAAACAAAATTCGACCATCAATATACTAAAATTAAATTTTTCTTTAACACCATATTTAAAGATTGTCAAAATTCCAAGCCACATTTTCACACTTGCAAATATTATTAATATTATGAAAATCAATAATTATATACTGAATTAATTTTAATAATTTGTGGCGATAAAATGGATTATTTTGACAGATTAGAAGCTGATACCCATCACCTATACGATATAGCTAATGAGGCTAGGTCAAAAGGTTTAGATGTTGAAACAAAAACTGAAGTACCTCTTGCAAAGGATTTAGCAGAAAGAGTCGAAGGGCTTGTTGGTCCTGAAGGGGTTGCAAATCGTATCAAGGAATTGGAAAAAGATATGGACAGAGAATCCGTTGCCTTTGAAATTGCCGCTGAAATTGCATCAGGCAAATTTACGCTCACAGGTGAAAAGGCTGAATGGAACGAAGAGCAAAGGTCAGATCAGGGTCTCAGGACTGCACTGGCTATCCTTACAGAAGGAGTGGTTGCAGCACCTCTGGAAGGTATTTCCGATGTTAAAATCAAGGACAATTTTGACGGAACAAAATACATTGGAGTTTATTTTGCAGGCCCTATCAGAAGTGCTGGAGGTACTGCAGCAGCACTTGCGGTTCTTTTAGGAGATAAAATCAGACAGGCAATCAACATTGACAGATTCAAGCCGATAGACGATGAAATCGAAAGATACGTGGAAGAGGTCGAGCTTTACGAATCCGAAGTTACTAACCTTCAATACTCACCAACACCAGAAGAAGTGAGATTCGCTGCAAACAACATTCCGGTTGAAGTAACAGGAGAGCAGACCGACCAGGTTGAAGTGTCACACAGGGATTTGGAACGTGTGGAAACCAACAACATTCGTGGAGGAGCACTTCTTGCGATGGTTGAGGGAGTTATCCAGAAATCAAAAAAGATTCATAAAATCTCCAATAAATTGGGCCTTAACTGGGAATGGCTTACCGAATATTCCAAACCTAAAAAAGACGATTCCGGAGGAGATGATGGAGACGATTCAGATATTGTCAGTGAACCTAAATACATCCAGGATATTATTGGCGGAAGGCCTATTTTAGGATATCCTTCAGAGAAGGGAGGATTCAGACTCAGATATGGAAGAAGCAGAAATACAGGCCTTGCAACAATGGGAGTTCATCCGGCAACAATGGCTCTGCTTGAGTTTTTGGCTGTTGGAACACAACTCAAAATCGAGTATCCTGGAAAAGGTAACTGTGTCGTTCCGGTCGATTCCATTGAAGGACCTATAGTCAAGCTTAAAAACGGCGATGTCGTGGCAATCGACAGCATCAAACAAGCCAGGGAGCTTAAAAAGGACGTAGTTGAAATACTCTTTTTAGGAGATATGCTCGTTGCGTTCGGAGAATTTTTAAGAAACAACCAGCCTTTGTATCCGTCCGGATGGTGTGAAGAGTGGTGGATACAACTGCTCAGCCGAAGCGAAAACTTCGATGCAGACAACAACGACCTTGATATGCACAAGCTCGAGTATGAATATCTTACCGCAATCGAAGCGTTCACACTCTCCAAGGACTATGACATCCCGCTTCACCCAAAATACACTTATTGCTATAATGACGTTACAATCGCAGATTTGAATTCATTGATTGACTTGATAAATCAGGCAAAATCAACCTACAAGATCAATGAGGAGCTTGAGCTGGATTTGTCCTATCAGAAAAGAACACTGGAAATAATCGGTGTTCCCCATATTGTACGTGACGATAAAATCATTATCGACAAGGATCATTCATACGCTCTGGTAATTACACTGTCCAAAAAACTGCCTGAAAAGACAACCACAATTGAGGCATTGAATGAGATTTCCCCTGTTGAAATCAAGAACAAGGCTCCAGCATATATTGGAACCCGTGTAGGTAGGCCTGAAAAATCCAAGGAAAGACTGATGAAACCTGCACCGCATGGGCTCTTCCCTATCGGTAATTATGGAGGCTCCAGAAGACTGATAGCTACCGCAGCCAAAAAGGGAAACATCAAAATTGAACTGTCAAGAAGAAAATGTACCAATCCGGAATGTGGAGTAAGCTCATACAATTCATTATGTCCCGAATGTGGCCATCCGACCGAAATGAGAAAGCCTAGCCAAAAGAACATACCTCTTGCAAGCATGCTCAAAAAAGCTTCAGACAACGTTAAGGTCAGAAGGGTTGATGAGGTTAAAGGTGTTGTCGGAATGATTTCAGAGGCAAAGCTGCCTGAACCTCTTGAAAAGGGAATATTGAGAGCTAAAAATGAAGTGTTTACATTCAAGGACGGAACAATCCGTCACGATTCAACTGACCTGCCCCTAACCCACTTCGTTCCGAAAGAAATTGGAGTTACAGTTGAAAAGCTTTTGGAAATGGGCTATGAAAAGGACTGTTATGGAAATCCTATTGAAAGTGAAGACCAAATCATTGAACTCAGGGTTCAGGACATCGTTATTTCAGACAACTGTGGAGAGTATCTTCTCAGAACCGCCCAGTTCATTGACGATGAACTTGTACGCTACTATGATATGGAGCCGTTTTACAATGTCAAGGAAAGAAGCGATCTGATTGGGCATTTGGTTGCAGGCCTTGCGCCGCACACATCAGCGGGAGTTCTTGGAAGAATCGTCGGATTTACAAAGGCGCTCGGATGTTATGCCCACCCGTATTTCCATTCTGCAAAACGTAGAAACTGTGACAGTGACGAAGATGCTGTAATGCTTCTTTTGGATGCCCTGATTAACTTTTCAAAGACATACCTTCCGAATACCAGAGGTGGAAGTATGGATGCTCCATTGGTTTTATCTTCAAGAATTGATCCTGAGGAGATAGACGACGAATCCCACAACCTGGACATTTTCGAAAGGTTCCCTGTTGAATTCTATGAGGAAACCTATACCCCTCACAAGCCTGCTGACGTTCTGGAATACATTGACAATGTGGAGATGCATTTGGGAACACCACAGCAATATGAAGGACTTATGTTTTCACACCACACCTCAAGCATTCATGCAGGTCCTACAGTGTGTCTTTACAAGAGACTGCCTTCTATGAGAGAAAAGGTAGAGGCTCAAATCACCCTTGCTGAAAAGATTAGGGCAGTGGATCAAAGGGGAGTTGTTGAAAAGGTTTTATCTTCCCATTTCCTGCCGGACATTATGGGTAACTCAAGGGCATTTTCCAAGCAGAAGGTCAGATGCACCAAATGCGGAGCAAAATATAGAAGAATGCCCCTTACCGGAAAATGCAAATGTGGAGGCAATCTGATATTGTCCGTTTCAAAAGGGTCAGTTACAAAGTACCTTGAAATTTCAAGGGATTTGGTAAACAGATACCCCGTTTCGCATTATCTTGAACAGAGATTGGAGATTCAGGAATTTGGTATCAACTCGCTTTTTGAAAGTGACAAGTCCAAGCAGAGTTCATTGGACATTTTCTTCTAAATCCTGATTACTTTTCATGTGCTCTCGGACATCATATTTTTAATATTAATAATATAGTAAATTTCAGAGAGCACAAACATTGTTCGTATCAAGACGAACAATATATATACTAAAAAAGATAAATGAATTAAGTGCAATTATGTTCGTATTAATACGAATAATAATTATACAATTAAATTCAATATTAATAATATAGAATGAATAAGGTGGATAATATATGGAAAGAAGTTCAGAAATCGGAAATAATTTAAATGAATCCGTTAAAATAAACGTAGAGAAAAATAATGGTATAAAAGAGAGGTTCAGCTACGAAAAATTAGTAAAATCTTTAGTAATGGTTGAAACTCCTTTTTTTGAATCTGATAAGATTGTAGCAACCGTTGTATCCCAATTATATGATGGAATTACAACCAAAGAAATCAAAAAAATCGTTTACGAATGTCTTGAAGACATCGACACAGAAATTGCAAACAAATACTTAGCAAGCACCCAATTAAAAGTTCGTACATCAAGAGATACAATCGAAGCATTCGATTTATCAAAAATTGCAAACACTTTAATTGAAGAAACCGGTGCTAGCCAAGAAACCGCTTTTGAAATCGCTACTGAAACCTGGAAAGAACTCAAAAAATTAAACGTCGAATACTTGACCGCTCCAATGATCAGGGAAATGGTTAACACAAAATTAATCGAATACGGATTGGAAGACTTAAGAAGTCGTTACACCCGTTTAGGTATTCCTGTATACAACATTACCTCTTTAATCGAAAACGGTAACAGAGATAACGCAAACATGATTCACAACCCTGAAAGTATTCACAAGCACGTAGCAGACGAAGCTTTAAAACAATACGCATTATTAAAAATGTTACCAGCACACTTGGCAGATGCACACATGGCAGGTGACATCCACATTCACGATTTGGAATTCTTCGCAGGAAGACCTCTAAACTGTATGCAACACGACATCAGAACATTCATCAAATACGGACTTAAAGTTGACGGTACTGGTGACCACACCTCCATTGCAGGCGCACCTAACCATATGGAAACCTTAATGAACCACACTGGTGAAATCATGCTTGCAGCACAACAAAACATGTCCGGAGGACAAGGAATGTCCCTTTGGAACGTATTTGTAGCACCATTTGCAAGAGGAAGAACATACGATGAAATCAAACAAGCAGTTCAAATGCTCGTTTACAACCTAAACATGGCTTACGCTGCAAGAGGTTCACAAGTTCCATTTACAAGTATGGCATTGGAATTCGGTGTTCCTGATTTCCTAAAAGATGAAACCGCATACGGACCTAAAGGTCAAGTAGTCGGAACCTATGCTGACTTTGAAGAAGAAACCAGATTAATCCAAAGAGCATTTACTGAAACCTTACTCGCTGGAGACAATGAAGGTAAACCTCATTTATTCCCAAATACAATTTACACCTTAAGACCTGAAACAATGACCAGCGAATATGATGATGACATCCGCTTGGTACATGAATTATCTGCAAAATACGGTTCATCCTACTTTGTAAACATGTTCCCTAAATACAGAGGAAAAATGGCAAACTACATGGGTTGCAGAACCTGTTTACAAGATACCTGGACTGGCGACTGGGATCAAGACTGTTTAAGAACAGGTAACCTCGCATACGTAACCTTAAACTTCCCAAGAATCGGATACCAATCCAAAGATGAAACCCAGGTATTTGAATACCTAGATGAATACATGGACCTAGCAACTGAAACATTAATGCTTAGAAGAGAACAAGGATTAAAATGTTTAAACGATTTCCACATATTACCATTTTTAAAACAGCAAGTAGCTGAAGATTCCTACTACAGAATCCAAAACTCAACATTATCCTTCGGTTTCGTTGGACTTAACGAAATGTTATTATCCTTATTCGGAGAAGGCATTGAAAACCCAGATGCAAACAAGTTTGGTGTAAAATGTCTCGAATACGTCAATGACAGGGCTAAAAAATTACAGGAAGAAACCGGACTCAGATGGAGTGTTCTCCAAACTCCTGCAGAATCAACCGCATACAGATTCGCAACTCTTGATAAAAAACAATTTGGCGATCAGGCTATTGTACAAGGTGAAGGAAACGCTAACTACTACACCAACTCTTCCCATGTACCAGTAGACACCGGCGCATCATTAATTGAAAAAATCAAGATTGAAGAGCAGTACCACAGCTTAACTCCAGGCGGACACATCTTCCATGCATTCATGGGAGAATCCTACTCAGACCCTGATTCATTAATGAGCTTAACCGACAAAATTGCAAGAAAATCTGATATCGGATTCTGGGCTTACAGTTCCGCATTAAGCTTCTGTTTAAAATGTAAAACCTTAATGAAAGGATTAAATACCACTTGTCCTACCTGCGGTGAAAGTGAAGACGTAGAATGGTATGACAGAATTACCGGATACATACAACAAGTAGGCCGTGCAAAATCCGCTTCCGGTGGATGGAACCCAGGTAAACGTCAAGAGTTAATTGACAGAAGAAGATTTGAAGATAACTAAATTTAGTTATCTTTTCCACCTTATTTTTTTTAACCTCTGAACCATCAGCATATATCTCTAACAATTTCCACATCAAAACTGAATGATTTAAATATTTTAATCTGTTATATATAACAATTGTAAATATAATGGATGAGAGTATTATGAAATCAAACAAATTCGTAGCATTCACTCTCATGTTGTTTGTTTTATTGATTTCAATCTCTGCAATATCAGCAGCTGATTTGAACTACACTGACAACACGGCAGAGAATGTTTTAAAAGAAGATAACGTAAAAACCAGTACGTTTCTAGATTTATGGGGTGATGTAGGTATATCAGAGTCAAAACTAGATCTAGATACAGATTACAAGTTCAACAAGACAACCGATGTGAATTATGATAAAGGGATTAATATAAATAAATATAGCTTTGAAATCAACGGTAATAATCATGTAATTGACTGTGACAATCAGGCAAAAGCATTCAATTTTTCCGGTAAAGGAACATTTACAATAAAGAATTTAATTATTAAAAACGGATTATGTGATTCAGGTTCAGCAATCGTAAGTTATTCCAATTTAATATTAGATAATGTAACTTTTATAAATTGTAATAGTAATGGAACTGTTGACGATATTAAAGTCGGAGCCGTTTTTGTTAAAGGATACAAAGCAGATATTAAAAATTGTAACTTCATTGACAACTTCGGAGAAGAAGGTGCTTCAATAACCTCTTATGGAACTGACTTGAACATTAACAAGTGCACATTCATCAGCAGCTCCAATAAAACAATTAAGGGTCAAATTTACATATATAACGCAATAGCAAAAATATCAAATTCCAACTTTTTGAATACAACTTCTAAATATTCAACTGCAATATTTGCTGAGGAATATTCCAATGTAACAATTTCCAAATCAAAATTCAAAAACCTGCTTGCAAATAGAACTGCAGGAGCAATTTGTTTTAAAAAAAGTAATAAATTAACAATATCTGACTGTGAATTTGACAATATATCCAGTACTAATAATGGTGGTGCTATTTTTATAGATATCCCCGCAGACGAAAATGATATCAAAAATGCACTAGTTACAATTAAAAACACCAAATTTAATAATTGTTACTCTGGATTTGGAGGAGCCATCCTTCAGCTAGGTGGAAAATTAAGAATTACCGATACAAATTTCACTTACAATATAGCAGAATACGATGGCGGTGCAATCTATACAAGTTATGCTAATGTAGGCATTTCAACCTCAATATTCAGATCCAACAGATTAATAGATAAAGTATCCTACGGAGGAGCATGTTATTTTGATATGGGAACCGTAACTATTAAAAACAATGTTTTCCGAGACAACCTTGGATCAACCGTTTCTACACTCTATGCATACGATACCACTTTATCTTTACAAAACAATGCATTCAACAATCCTTCCAATGTCACAAGCATATACACAGTATATGGAAAAATAAAATCAAATACAAAAAACAGTTACTTCAATGACGTCAGATCATTCAACAATAAAAATAACTTTTACAATTTCAGAAATACAGCAGAACCTTTTAAAATAGTCGACAACCCTACTGGTGAAATAGGAGCAGAGAAATATGATTTAAGAGATTACGGTTGGGTCACACCTGTTAAAAACCAAGGATTTATGGGTTCATGTTGGGAATTCGGTAATTTTGCAGCCCTAGAATCTGCATTACTCAGATATACAAACAAAACATATTCATTATCCGTAAATAATGGTGTAAATATCGGGCTTCAATTTTCAGAATATGGAAAAAAAGGCACAACTGAAGGCGCAAGTGAATTTGTAGGCTGGTCTTATCTGGTCAATTGGTTAGGAATTTTCCCTGATAAATATGAGGAGTATGATGAACTTAGTAAAATTTCCCCAGTGTCAACAACTTCCGAGGACCTTCACATTCAAAATGTTGTTATTATTCCTGACAGTAAAAAACCTGGAGACCGTGAAAAAGCAATTAAAACCGCTCTAGTAAAATATGGAGCTGTAGCGGTTAACCATTATGCAGACTTTAATGAATCAAAATACTATAATCCTGTTACAAATGCACAATTTTATAACGGCAAAAAAACAACAGACCACAGAGTCTGTATTGTCGGATGGGATGACAATTATTCCAAACACAACTTCCTTATCACACCACCTGGCGATGGTGCATGGATAGTTAAAAACAGTTGGGGAAGCGACTGGGGAGACAAAGGATATTTCTATCTTTCCTATTACGACACTTCCATGGGAAAAGATGCTACAAGCATTGCATACGTCATTACCAACGAGTCCTACGACAGAATCTATCAGCATGATATCGGTGGAGAAAATTATTATCATAATAAGGTCTCAGCGTATTTCAATAGATTTGTCGCCGAAGAAGACGCATTGATTACAGCTGTGGGAACCCAATTTACAAAAGCGGGCATGGAATATACAGTGGCAATAGCTGTAAATGATATTGAAATGTATACACAAAAAGGCAATAGTAAATATGGAGGATATGAAACAATCAAACTGAATAGTCTTATCCAAGTCAAAAAAGGAGATAAATTTGACATAGGATTCGTTAATAAAATGTATTCTGTTGGTGATACCAGAATTCCTGTCGAATCCGGAAAAAGCTATGCAAGTGCTGATAACGGAAAGACTTTTCAAGACCTTAAAAGTATTAAGAAAATAGCTATTGTAAAAGCATACACAATTGACGATATTAAAGTCACTAAAAACCTGGTGAAATATTATAAAAATACAAAACAATTTACTGCAAAAGTAAGCCCGGGCGAAAAGGTTACTTTTATATTCAACAAAAAGAAATATACAAGAACTGCAGGTGCTGACGGATTGGCTAAGCTTAGTATAAATGCCAAACCAGGAGGATACAAAATCACAACTATTTTCAACAACACAAAAATTGTGAGCTATGTCAAAATAAAAAATACAGTAATTTCAAAAAATGTTGCAAGAGGCTACAAAAGCAACTACAACTATAAAGTGAAATTAGTGGATTCCGCTGGAAAAGCATTAGCAAAAACCAAGGCTAAAGTATCAATTAATGGTAAATCCAAAACATATACAACTGACAAAAACGGATACATAACCCTTAAATTTAAAAAATTAACCAAAACACAAACAATTTCAGTTAAAAATCCAAAAACCAAAGAAGTAAAGAAAACCAAAATCAAAGTTGTTTCAAGATTCAAGGGTGCTAAAAACATTGCAATGTATTACTTTGACGGACATAAGTTTAAAGCAAAAATAATCGGAAATAACGGTAAGGCTGTCGGTAAAAACCAAGTGGTAACTGTCAAATTTAATAAGAAAACATACAAATTAAAAACCAATGCCAAAGGTTATGTTTCCTTAACAATACCTGACACAGCAACACCCGGAAAATACAAACTAACAGCTACCTACAAAGGTCAAACTATCAAAAGGACTGTTACAGTAAAACAAAACCTTAAAACAAAAAAATACACCGTGAAAAAAACCGCTAAAAAGCTTAATGTAAAAGCAACACTTAAAAACGGTAAACTCCCTGTTAAGGGCATATGGATAATATTTAAATTAAATGGTGGAAAATACATTGCAAAAACTGATAAAAATGGAAATGCGATATTCCCACTTAATAAAAAGATTATCAGCAAGCTCAAAGCGGGCAAAACATATACCATGAAATTTAGCGTCAATAGAAACACCATCAAAACAACTTTAAAAGTTAAAGCTTAAGAGGAAAAACTTTCCTCTCTTTTTTTATTTTAGTTTTTAATTTTCAAAAATTGCATATGAAAAACTAAAAGTATATTAATAAGATTAAACTAAAAATATAGTATTATCATATCACTGGATGATAATTTTTATTTTAACATTCTATGTTACTAGTATTTATGGGCTTTTTAATACTAGGTCGCTGATAACATAGATTTATACCCAGACTACTGATTAAGAGGTTATTCAAATGCAAAGATCAAGAGGATTAAAAAGTAGATCAAGAAAAAAAATGACTAAAGTACAAAGACCGGGCAGAACTAACCCGATTACTAACAAACTCCAAAGATTCGAAGAAGGAGACTTAGTTCACATTACCATTAACCCAAGTATTCAAAAAGGACAACCATCTCCTAGATTCCATGGTAAAACTGGTAAAATCACTGGTCAAAAAGGTAAAGCTTACATCGTATCCTTAAAAGATGGAAACAAAGCTAAAGATTTAATCGTAAGACCAGACCACTTAAAATTACAAAACTGATTTTTATGATCGGAAAAGAAATAATTGATAGTGAAGCAATACCAAGCTCAAAAGTAAAAGAAATTCTTGAAGACTTCTCACAGGACAATGAATTAAACTATGAACAAAACTTAACCTTAAATCATCTTTCAAGATTCAAAAGATATTCTGTGGAAGACAGTGAAGAGATTATGGAAAAGCTTCAAGAATTATTACCTAACTTAAGAACTAGGGCAATAGTTCATATTGTAGATTTAGTTCCTGAAGATTTAGCAGATTTAAGATTAATTTTTGCTAAAGAACCATATCAACCTACCAAAGAAGAAATGGAAGGAATTTTAGAAATCCTAGAACAATATGATGTTGTGGAATAGTTCTTAAACTATTTCTCTTTTTTTATTTATCTACTTATTTTTCAATAAACTACTAACTTTTTTTAGATATGTTTATTACATTTAAAAACAATAATTTATATTAAGATTATCTTTAGTCAATTTTTTGATTATGAAAAAACAATAGTGAAGTGATAAAATGGAGAATAAAAACAAAAATAACAAAGCGTCAACAGTAAAAAAAGAGGAACATGCTGTTGTACTTGACTATTTAAGTCGTGGATATGTTAAATCCGACATGTCCAAATTTGGTGGAAAAGCCATTGCTCAAGCTATTGGTACAGAACAATTCACTTTACTAGAATTAGCTCCTAAGACTGGAGTGGATTTAGAAATACAGGATACCGTGTATATTGGAAAAGGCAAAAGAGATAAGATATACAGGGTTCTTGGAAAATTAGATTATGAAAACTTAACTGCAACAAGTAGAATAGAATTAGAATATGCTATTCGAGACATTGTTGAATCACAAGAAGACAAATATGTTGAATTCTTTAATACTGCTGAAGCATTAAGTACAAGACTTCATAAATTAGAGTTAATTCCTGGAATTGGTAAAAAATACATGTGGGAAATTATTGAAGCAAGGGAAGAAAAACCTTTTGAAAGCTTTGAAGACTTTTCACAAAGGCTCCCTACTTTAGCAGACCCTGCAGGAATGATTGTAAAAAGAGTACAGCAAGAATTAGATACCTCCACACCAAAAAGAGGTAAAAATAAGTATAATCTTTTCACACAACCTCCAAGAGGTCAGAGGAAACCACAGAGAAAACCAAGAAACTAAGTGATAAATTGACTAGTGATACCTCCCAATCCTTATCTAAAATAACCAAAAACATTTTGAATCAACATGGGATAACATTAAATAAAAATCTTGGCCAAAACTACCTGATTGACAAAAACAAAAGAAATCAAATCATCGGCTTTGGGGATGTTGATAAAAACGATGTTGTTTTGGAAATAGGAACCGGGATAGGTACACTAACAATTGAACTTGCAAAAAAAGCCAAAAAAGTAATTGCAATTGAGCAAGATGAAAACATCTGCAATATTCTAACCGAACGACTTAAAGATGAAAAAATAGATAATGTAGAGCTAATCAATGATGATGCACTGAAAGTTGACTTTCCGAAATTCAACAAAATCATTTCAAATCTACCTTATCAAATCTCATCACCCATCACATTCAAATTTTTAGAATACGACTTTGATCTGGCCATTTTAATGTATCAAAAGGAATTTGCCGATCGCATGAACGGAGAAGTCGGAAGCAAAAACTATTCAAGGCTTTCAGCAATGCTATATTTCAAGTGCAATGTCGAAACTCTGACAAACGTCAGTGCAGAAAGCTTCATTCCAAAACCAAAAATTGACTCGACTGTCGTCAAGCTGACTCCAAAGGAAAACAGAATATCCGATGATGACTTTAAGATATACTCTAATTTTACAAAAGCGCTATTTCAACACAGAAACAAGAAAATTAAAAATGCTTTGATTGATTCAAGACATATAATAAGTAATATCGACAAAAAGATTCTCAAAAAAAAGTTGAATGCAATTGAAGACGATGAACTTAATGAATATCTCTCAAAAAGAGTTGTTGAGCTGACTCCGGAAGAGATATTATTTTTATCAAAGAAATTGAATCCTATTTTTAATGAGTGATGTTATGCCCGACTTTATTATAAATACTGATGACAATGTTTATGTTCCGGCAGAAGACAGTTACCTTTTGGCCGATAATCTCGAAATCAAAAAAGGACAGAGCGTTTTGGAAATAGGAACAGGTTCGGGAATCGTTGCGATGTATGCTTCAAGATTAACCGATGACATCACAGTGACAGACATCAATTTCGATGCCTGTGAACTTGCCCGAAAGAATTTCACCGAAAACGGAATTGAAAACATTGAAATCCTATGGGGAAATCTCTTTGAAGTTGTGGAAAACAGAAAGTTTGATGTAATTCTATTCAATACTCCATATCTACCTACCGAAGATGATGAAGTTTTAGACAACACAATAAATTATGCCTTCGACGGTGGATTAAATGGAAGAAAAGTCATTGACTTATTTTTAAATGAAGTGGGAAATCATTTAAATGATGGTGGAATTGTCCAGATGATTCAGTCTTCACTTTCAGGCAATGATGAAACTCTTGCAAGATTGGATGAAATGGGATTTATAGCAGAAATAGCTGCTTCAGAACATTTCTTTTTCGAAGATATTACATTAATTAATGCTTATAAAATATAATACAGGTGATAAAATGGAAGAATGGAAAAAATCAGTTTATGTTGGTGTCATATTGATGGCTTTAGGAGCCGTATTTGCAATAATCAGAAAAGAAATAACAATATGGACAATATTAATTTTCATACTGGCCATTGCAGATATTGCAATGGGACTATATCGTAAAAAAAGAGAGATTTAGGAGAATTAGAATTCTCCATCAAAGACCAGTTCAGCAGGACCATTCATGAATGCTCCAAGCTCATCGTCTTTTTCATAAATATTGAATTTTAAGTCTCCACCAGGCAAATGAAGTAAGACGTCTTCATCAAATAAGCCTAATTTGAAACCGGAAATAGCTGTGGAAGTCGCACCAGTACCGCATGCAAGGGTAACTCCAGCGCCTCTTTCCCAAGTAATCATTTTACCTTCATTTTTTGAAATGACTTCAACAAAGTGTACATTGATTTTTTCAGGGAAAACTTCATGTGCTTCAATGGCAGGACCGTATTTGTTGATGTCAATGGCATCCACATCATCAACAAAGATTATTGCGTGAGGATTTCCAACACTGATTGCAGTAACATTGAATGTAGTATCAACAACTTCCAATTCACCGTCCAAAAATTCATCAACATCAGCAGTCATTGGAATTTCAGGAGTTTTAAAGGTAGATAAACCCATATCAACTTTAAATAATGCAGGTTCATCATTTTCCAATGTAATTTCTATAGTTTTAATTCCTGCACGAGTTTCAACGGTCATTTTTTCCTGTTTTAAAATGCCTTTTCTGTATACGAAATCTGCAAAGCATCTTATTCCGTTTCCACACATTTCAGCTTCGCTTCCATCTGGATTGAACATTCTGTACCCAATATCAGCAACATCAGATGGTTCTACAAATAATACGCCATCTCCACCAACTCCAAAGTTTCTGTGGCATAAGAATCTGCATGCTTCAGGTTTATCTTCTTCAGGTATGACTTTGCCTTTGCTTTCATCAATTATAGGAAAGTCATTCCCGATTCCGTGCATTTTTGAAAATTTTAATCCTTTTAAATCTACCATGGTATCAACTTATTTTAAGTGTGGTGGAATGCTTTGTTTAGCATATAAATCTTCATAAGTTTGTTTTTCACGAATTACTGTGCATTTACCATCAGTTACGAGTATTTCTGATGGAAGTGGTCTTGAATTATAATTTGAAGACATTGTGAATCCGTATGCACCTGCATTCATGATTCCTAAAATGTCGCCCTCTTCTATGTCTGGAAGTGGTCTGTCACGTGCAAAGAGATCTCCTGATTCACATACGTTACCTGCAACGTCAACCTCTTGGGTGTTAGGAGCATCCATTCTGCTTGCATCTACAATATGGTGGTATGAGCCGTACATTGCAGGTCTTTGAAGTGTGTTAAAACCTGCGTCCACACCTATGAATTTTCTGTAGCTTTGTTTTACACTGTTTACAGTTACAAGAAGTACCGCTGCATCAGCAACAAGGTATCTTCCAGGCTCTAAAAACATTGTAGGTTCTTCCATGCCATATTTTTCCAATTTTTCTTTGAATAAACCTATATTGACTTCTGCGAATTTATCCAAATCAAGAAGTTTTTCATCAGGAGTGTAAGGAACACCAATACCTCCACCGAAATCTATGAATTCAAAGTTGATTCCTGTTTCTTCATGGACTTGTCCTGCAATGTCCATGGTTGATTCGACAGCCAATTTGAATGGTTCAGGGTCCAAAATTCCAGAACCGATGTGGGAATGCATACCGATTGGGTTGAATCCTAATTCCTGAGCTAATTTGTATACTTCAACAGCTTCATTGTCCATTATACCAAATTTACTCATTACACCACCAGTAATGGTGTGTTCGTGATGTCCTGCACCTACCATTGGGTTTACCCTGAATGAAAGTTTTAATCCTTCAGGATCAACCATTTTAGCTAATCTTTTCAATGCTGAAACTGAATCGATGTTTAGGACAACGCCTTCGTCATGGACATATTTTAGCTCTTCATTTGTGATGTTGTTACCTGTGAAAAGAATTCTGTCTCCGGAAAATCCGACCATTTTGGAGATATGAACTTCACCAGGAGATACTGCATCAATACAGCAACCTTCGCTTTCCAAAATTTTCATGACAGCGATGTTGGTATTTGCTTTACATGCATAGAACACCTTGAAGTCAGGATAATATTTTGAAAATGCACCATAAAATTTTTTATAGTTTTCTCTTATCCTGTTTTCATCAATCACAAAGGTTGGAGTTCCAAATTCTTCTGCAATATCAACTGCATCTGCTCCACCAATATCAAGGTGGTTTTTATCGTTAACTTTTATATTTAAATCCATAATTAAAACTCCTAAAAAAGTTACATTATATCTATAATTATGGATTTCGCTTTATTTAAAATTTTTCAAGGAAAAAGAATTTCCGTTCAAATTATTAATGTGTACCTTGAAAAGATAATATAGTGATACAATGAAACCGGCATATGGACTAACAGTAAGAGGAATAATAAAAAACCATGATGATGAGATATTGATTGTGAAAAGACATCCAAAAAGCAGAACCGACCCTGAGATGTGGGAACTTCCTGGAGGAAAAGTTGAAAAGGCAGAGCACTTTGCAGATGCCCTTATTCGAGAAATAAAGGAGGAAACAAATCTTGACTGTGAAGTGGGGGACTTCTGTGAAGCTGTTCAAAATGATTACATGCACAAAAGAACCGTGCAGCTGATAATGTATCTTGATGATGTTTCAGGTGATGTGAAAATAAGCGAAGAGCACACAGACTGGATGTGGGCCAATCTGGATAAGATTGAAACATTGGAGATTTCTACATCTCTTGAGAAAGTATTGAAAAAAAGAAAAGGAAAGATTTAGTCCACCATCATATGACCTACGACGGTTAAACTATCTTTTCTGCATTTCGGGCATGTGGAATTCTGATCCAGGTAGTATACCTCTTCACCGCAATCAGGACAAATATCAAAATCACGGCGAATGAATATTGTCAGGTCATTGGTATGCTCGTTGAGAACTGCTTTGATTTCAGAATCTGTGAAATTTGCATTGTTTTCAGTTATTACAAATTTGTTGATTTGCTTTTTACAGTTTGAACAGAAATAACCATGATAGATTCCGGCAAATTTGAATTTATTGCCAGCAGAAAAGTCATAATCGTCTTCACCAATGTGGAATTCATCATTTGTATCCAGTGCAAATGAGTAATCGGCCTTTGAAGCAAGTTCGCTTCCGCATTCTATGCATTTTTGAAACTCATCGTCAAACTGAATGATTTTTGAATCGTCACTGGACTCCTCAATCATCTGAATTATCTCACCGTCATCCATTTCAGGGGATTTTTTATATATTATGAATTTATTTACAAATTTTTGACATTCATAGCAATAATATTTAGCAAAAAATCCTTTGACCGGTGCGATTGAGCTTTCTGCAGATGTTGACTTTACCAACGGCTTTATGTTAACCTGACCTGTTTCATCAATCCAAAATATTTCATCTATGGAAGTGTAAGTATATCCACAAGTATTGCATAAATATTCTACCCGCCTTGCCATAAACAAAACCTCTTGTTAATTTTTTATAAAATTTCATCCAAAGCTTTTACAAACTCGTCGACTTCTTCTTTTGTAATTATAAGTGGCGGAACGAATCTCAAGACCTTATCCGCAGTACAGTTGATTAAAAATCCTGCTTCTCGGAGTTTGTCCACATATTCAGCTCCAGGTTTGGTGAGTTCAAGACCAACCATAAGACCTTTTCCTCTTACTTCAGCTATTACATCCTTGTCCAATTTCTTAAGCTCTGAAATGAAGTAGTCTCCAACCTCATTGACATTGTCAAGGATATTTTCATCAACGATTGTGTCCAAAACCGCATTAGCTGCAGCACAGACAAGAGGTCCTCCACCGAAAGTGGTTCCGTGATCTCCAGGTACGAATGCGCTGGCAACCTTTTCTGTTGCAAGGATTCCGCCCATTGGAACTCCTCCACCGATACCTTTAGCCATTGTCATGATGTCCGGTTTTACGTCAAAGAGTTCATGTGCAAACAGTGTTCCACATCTTCCAAAACCTGTCTGAACTTCATCTACAATGAAAACAATGTCCTTTTCATGACAGATTTTTTCTATTTCCTTGAGGTATTCCATATCAGGGACGTTGACTCCACCTTCACCCTGAATAGGTTCGACAATGATTGCTGCAGTATTTTCAGTTATTGCTTCTTTAATTGCTTCAATATCATTGTATGGAACATTTATGAAACCTTTAGGAAGTATTGCCTTGAACGGTTCGTGATAATGTTCATGCCCGGTTGCAGCAAGTGTCACAACTGTTCTTCCGTGGAATGATTCGACAGTTGATATGACTTCGCTTTTTCCTGTGTATTTCACTGCAAGTTTGATAGCTCCTTCATTTGCTTCAGCACCGCTGTTTGCATAAAATATTCTGTCAAAGCTTGTCATTTCAATCAATTTTTTTGCATAGATTAATGCAGGTTCATTGTAATAGATGCTTGAAATGTGAATTAGTTTTTCTGCCTGTTCCTGAATTGCTTTTACAAGTTTAGGATGATTATGGCCTAAAGCATTAACGGCAATACCTGCAAACATGTCCAAGTATTCATTTCCATCAATGTCAGTTACCTTTACACCTTCACCGTGGTCCAGTACTACAGGCTGTCTTGTGAAAGTGTTTATGAAATAATCATCTTCTATTTTTATTAATTCCTGAGTATTCATATAATGCCTCCATAAACTATTTAATCATTAATATTTATAATATTAATATTATTTAAAAATAGGTGATAAAATGAAAGTCGCTATAATCGAAACTGATAAAGGAAATATTGAATTGGAATTATTCCCGAATGAAGCTCCAGGCACTGTAGCCAACTTTGAAAAATTAGCAAACGAAGGATTTTATGATGGATTAACTTTCCACAGAGTAATCCCTGACTTTGTAATTCAAGGGGGATGTCCTAAAGGTAACGGTACCGGAGGACCTGGTTACACCATCAAATGTGAAACTGAAGGAAACCCGCACAGACACGGAACCGGAGCATTATCAATGGCACACGCAGGTAAAGACACTGGTGGAAGCCAATTCTTCATTACCCACTCCCCACAACCACACTTAGACGGTGTTCACACCGTATTCGGTCAAGTAATTAAAGGTCAGGACGTTGTCAATGCAATCCAACAAGGAGACGTCATGAACAAAGTGACCATTGAAGAAAGATAGAACTTATCTTTCAACTTATTTTTTTATTTTTACTTCTTAAACGATTTTTAAAGAAAAAATTGTACGAGTTTTAAAAATTGCTCTTATTTTAAAGGTACATCTAAAATTATCATGATGACTATACCCAACTTAAGCACATGATTTCAGAATAGAAATTACATTAAGAAGCAATATATCAATATCAAAAATAGATGTGTTTTGGAAAAAATAGTTTGAATAATGACATGAATCTTGAAGACTGGTGATTAGTTATTTCAATGTCTAGAACATGTTTACACATGTTTAGGTAGATAGACATTGAATTAAACCACTAATTCGTTAGAATTTAATTGTATCCAAAGAGTGGATTTTAAACTCTATGATATGATATGAAACAATCAATATATATACTTTAATAAATGATTTGATGGTAACCATTACAACTCAATTATTGTTGGTTTTTGCATTGTAATCTCATTATTTGATTAAACGATTTTTAAAGAAAAAATTATGCGAGTTTGCAAAATTGTTCTCATTTTAAACTGTTTATTTTATATAATGGGACAACAAATCCTTTAATTAGAAAAATATCATTGTTTGAACTCAATGTTGATTTTAAAAAAAATACAGATTCATTGCAATATTAATTCGACCGTAAAAGTTTTTATTTTATCTATAATTAAAATTTTATATCAATTTAGAAAAATTGACCTCAATTAAAATGTAAAAATTTAAATAATTGTTAAATTAAATTTAAGAAAATTTTGGAGGATAAAACCATGCCCCAAAATTACTCGCAAAGATTGGAAATACAAATTCCATAGGAGAAAAAATAACCTGGAATTTGCATGAAATTCTATCAAAAGAATTGCAATACAAAAAACTTTCGATAGATTTCATGAAAGAAACCGACCCAAATGAAAAAATTCTTGAAATAGTAATTTACTCCGATTGAAATCCGACCAATTACTTCAAAAGGAGGATTTTCTTTGTGATATGTTAATCGACAAATATCCTAAAACAACAATTGAGTACATAATTTTGGTGGAAAAAATGAAAATATCGTAATATGATGGATTATGATTCAAGAAATCCTAAAAATATTAAACATGCACCTAATAGATGCCATATGAACTCTAAAGAGATATTTGAATTGCTCAATGAATTAAACTAGCTATCAGATTTTATTCCAACAAATGAAGCAAAAACGGAAGCTATGCACAATACCACACAGATAATGCATGTTATCTGACAGCTCTGAATCAATAGAGGATAATACTGTTGAATGATAGGAACGTCACCCATTACAAATGCAAACACCAATGTCAGTATTCCCATACTCATTGCCTGGCCAACCGTACGCATTGTTGCAACAGCTGCTGAAGCGACTGATGTGTCCTTCGGCGGAACGGAACCCATGATGACATTCGTATTCGGCGGTGAAAACAATCCAAAACCGATTCCATAGAGTATCATTGCCACGAATAAAAATTCAATTGATGTTGCGCTGTCCAAAAATGAAAACAGAAACAATGATAGAGTACCTAAAGCCATTCCGATTGCTGCAAGGATTTGCGGCACGAACCTGTCAGACAACCTTCCGGCAAGTGGAGCTAAAATCACCTGACACAATGGCGCTACAAGCAATATCATTCCCGCAGTCTGTGAATCAAAGCCTTTAATGTATTGCAGGTGATAATTTAGGATTGTTGTTACGGCATAAGTTGCCAGATATGCACACAGTGATGCAAAATTGGCGGACAGAAACTTGTGATTTTTGAAAAATCTGATGTCAAATACAGGATATGCCTGTTTCAGCTCAATCCATGCAAATATTAGAAGAATCATTAAACCAAGAACAGTCAATATTACTCCAAGTTGAGTGTTTAGAATGGTGAATCCATACATGAACAGTACCATTCCGATTCCATAGGCAAATGATCCTTTCAAATCCAGAGGAAGGTTTTCAAAGGAACTCCACTCCTCATCAATTCTTGTTAAAAGCAAAGCCAAAATAACAAATAGGAACGGAACGCCGAATAATACTACAGATCTCCATCCCAAATTATAATTCAAAATTCCTCCAATAACAGGAGACAGGGACAGCCCTACATAAACGCCAGTGATATTTATCCCCAATGCCTTTCCGCGCTCTTCAGGAGGAAAAGCATTCACAATCATTGCCATTGAAGTAACATTAATGAAAGACAGGGAAATTCCTAAAATTAATCTGCAAACTAAAAACTGTTCCTGTGATGTGACAAGCACATTGGCAATGGATATTATGATAAATAAAACAACACTTATAATAGTGACTTTCTTAAGGCCGTATTTTCCTGAAATCTGACCTGCCGGAACCGACAGTACAGCCACAACAAGTAAAAAAATGATAGTTACCCAGTTTTGAACAATATTGCTCATGTGAAATTCTGTTGCAATAGATGGAATGACAATGGTCACTGCATTAACCGCAAAAACAGTGAAAAATGACAATACTGTACAAATAAATAAGAGTAAATTTTTTTTATCCATCAATATTATATATTTATGAATGCCTTTAAATATTTTTTAGAATATAATATATTTCATGAGCGAACATGACACTCCAGAATATATAACATTCCCAAGAACTTTTGAAAATTACAGATGGTATAAGCCCATACTAGTATTTATAATCGGAGCAATTGTATATGTAATACTGCAAGTTGCAATATTTGCAATTTTCGGCATGGCATACGGCTGGAATACAATTTTCCAGTTAATGACACAAGGATACGAAGCGTTGAATTCTGAAGCTGGAAGCTACATCGGCTATCTGTCTGTGGCAATTTTTCTTCCTTCACTATATATTGCAACAAAAATCGTTCAAGACAGACCATTCTCTTCCTATTCCTCATCACGGGGAGGATGGAACTGGAAACTATTTTTCAAATCATTGACTATTCCATTAGCCGTATATCTAATCTATGAAATCATAACTTCAATCATTCATGGCCCTGTTGGTCCAAATACTCTGACAGTAACATTCTTTGTAATATGCCTAATCATAATACCTTTACAGTGCATTGCGGAAGAATACTTCCTCAGAGGGCTGGTTATGCAAACTTTCGGGTCATGGTTCAAGATACCTATCGTAGCCATAATTCTTCAGTCCGTGATTTTTGCATCAATGCACCCCTACAGTATTTTAGGAGTAGTGGGAGTATTGATACAAGGAATTCTTTTAGGGTTTTTAACCTGGCGCAGCAATGGTTTGGAAGCCAGTTCTGCACTCCATTGTGTGAATAATTTAACCAGTGCATATTTTACAGCCATAGGATTTGAAGTAACTTCATCCATAATTGGTCCTTTCGACTTTGCTTCAACAATCATTGTCACTACAGTCTCAGCATTAGGCCTATATTATGTGGGAACTAGAAAAGGCTGGTTCGGTGAAAAAACAGAAAAATTAATATGAATACGAAAAATCAATGGTATTTTAGAGTTAATCCAATCAAAAAAATAAACTAATAATATTATATTTTGACAACAATATAACCATAACGACATTAATTTAATTAATAATTGTATCTTCAATTAAAAGGATAACTATTTAATGAACAAAGTGAAAAAATAATAAATGGTGATTACATGAATAAAAAAAATTACACTAGTACTTTTGAGTATTTTCATTGTTGCAGTAGCTGTTGGAGCTGCAGTAGCTGCTGAAGCAAAGACAAATACCGAAATAAAAATGTTAAGTGAAAAAACTCTAAAAAATGGAGATGACATTGAATTCCAGCTTAAAGATGCACAAGGAAAAGCAATTGCATCTCAAAAAGTAAACATTAGTTTTGAAGCAAACGGCAAATACGAAAATTATTCTGTCCTTACAGACAAAGATGGTAAATTTTATTTGGTTTTAACAAATGAAGAATTAGGAGATCACAAAGTAGTTGTCAACTATTATGGAGACAACAAATATAATCCTTCAAAATTGGAAGAAACCATTAAAATCGTGGAAGGTTCATCCAACACAGAAAAAACCAATGTCAACTCAACAGCAAGCACAATCAAATACGAAGACACCAATGCAAGCAAAACCCACAATAATACTGATGAGCCTCTTTATTATGACGCAGAATACAACTTCTACTATGACCAATGGGGAGTTATTATAGGCGGACAAAACGATGGTGCTGACGCTGCAGACATAGTTCAATTCTACAGAGAACAAGAAGCTAAAGGAAGCGATTCATTAGAATAAATTTTTTAGAGTATTTTAAATGCTCATTTTCCTATTTTTTTAAAAAAAAAGACTATATAATATTTTAGAGACTCTCTAAAAAAAAGAAAAGAATTAGTAGATGTTATTCACACCTACTTGCATTTAATGTTTACTTTTTTAGTTACTTTATTGTAATAAGCATTGCCTTTGTAGGTGATTGTTGCTTTAAAAGTACCTTTTTTAGTTAATTTAGTAATTTTAAAGATTGCAACACCTTTTTTGTTAGTTATTGCAGTGTATGTTTTCTTGTTGACTTTAAGTGTAACTTTGGCATTTTTTATGGCCTTGTTAAGATTGGTCTTTAGGGTCACACTGTATTTTTTGGTTTTTACAGATTGTTTGAATGTTTTTGCTTTCGCAGTCAACTTAGGAGTTGCTTTTTTGACAGTCACCTTAACGGATTTGGTTGCCTGATCATATTTTGCAGTTCCATTGAAGGTTATTTTAGCAGTATATACTTTAGGAGCTAATCCTTTGGTTGGTACTTTAATTTGACCATTATCATCGGTTGTGTATTTTTTGGCACCATTCAAATTAGCAATAACGTCAACACCGCTTAAAGGATTACCATTAGCGTCTTTTAATGTAACCACTAAATTTTTGTTGACATTGTATGTTGTAGTGATTGCGCTTGCTGACAATTGTGTTTTGATTTTATTGACTGTTATTTTAGCCTCTTTGGTTACTGAATCATGTTCTTCATCAGTTACTGTTTTAACTGATAATGTGTATATGCCAGGTTCCAAACCAGATACAGTTATTGTATTATTATTTACATTAACAACAGCATCAGGTTGGCCTTCTACAGTAGCTTCAATGCCTGTGGCATCTGTAAATGAAATTTCAGTAGATCCAGTAGTATTATAATCAAATTCCATATCTTCGACTGTTAATGTAGAATCAATCCTATATGCCATATAAATTGTGCTTTTTCCTTTGTTATCCATTAAGTTTATTAATGTGGTAACATTTTCCATTTTTCTATCAAAGAAAATCGCAGCGCCTTCAGCAGCAGAGTTTTCAATATAATCTCCAGATATTATAACGTTTTTTGCAAATTTATTAATGTAGTTTGCACCACCCCAGCTAGTTGCTGTGTTATTGGAGTAGTTTCCACCAATAGTAGAATCAGTTAGTGTATTCATAAAGTAGTTTGCACCACCAAATAAATAACCTGTGTTGTTATCATAGTTCCCTGTAATGGAAATATTGGATGCATCACCATAGAAGAAATTTGCACCTCCACGGTATCCGACATTATCTGCGTAGTCTCCTAAAATGATAACATTATCAGATGATTTATTAAAGCAGTTAGCACCTCCACTACCTGTTTTATCACTACCATTACAATTGGAATTGGCAATATTACGGAGGTAATCTCCAACTATGTAAACTTCAGTTACTGATTCAAAGAAGTAATTTGCAGCACCAGAACCGTTTACTGCAACATTATCGCTGAAGTCTCCAGAAATTGAAACATTGGTAACCTCGTCGTTAAAGTAGTTTGCACCACCAGATATCTGTGCAACATTATTTATGAAATCTCCTGTTATGATTAAATGGCTAATTGTGTTCTTAAAGTAGTTTGCACCACCATAATCAGCAGCGTTGTTTATGAAAGTGCTGTTCCATATAGTCGCATTATCGCCTTCACAGAAAATTGCACCACCTAAAGTTGCATTACCATTGATAAATTTAATGTCGTTTAAAACAACGTTATTTGCAGTGACATTAAATATTCTTGATTTATGTTGTGCATCAATTGTATATCCATTTCCATTAATAGTAATGGATTTAGAAATTAGGATTCCATCAGAAAGAACCCCATCGTTTGCATAATCATTTTCCAATTCTATTGTAGCGCCTTCAGCTGCATTGCTGATTTTGTCTTGCAAAGCAGTGAAAGTTCCATTATCTTTTTCGCTTAAAATGTCTTCACTAGAAGATGAAATTAAATTATTTTCTATTTTTTGATTATCATTATCGACTTCTACAGTTGCCTGACTGACAACATCAGAATCTTGACTTTCACTGGCTATTACCCCATCATTTACATCTCCAGCAACTACACTGGAAACTGAAAATAGTACACAAATAATTAGGCAAAATACCAGTAAAGTCTTTTTAAAATTCATTTTAAAAAATCCTCCATTTAATTTAAATATGTTTTATTGTGTGCAAAATATTGTTTAAAACATAAGTTTATTTTATAAAAACTTTGAAAGTATAGTTAAAAATTTATTACTTAATATATAAATATATTCCGAATTAAAATAAAAAGCAAAAAAAATTGAAAAATATTAAAATTAATTTTTTTAACAATGTTGTCCGTTTAATACTGATTTCTCAAATATGAACGACTAATTATTAAAAAAATAACCCTAATCTCCGTTAGATTCATTTCAATTTTTTCATCAACCCACTCATTCTTGCATAGTGGAACATGTACAGCTGAACATAACCTGCATTTTTGCCAAATTCTTCCATTCCAAATTCACGGACTTTTGCAACGCTTATATCCTTTCCATCAAAATACAAATGAGAAACAATTCGTTTTATCCATACATCTGATGGGAAAGCTTCCCTGAAGTTGAATCCGTAAAGCAATATGCAGTCAGCCACTTTCGGACCGACTCCAGGAACTTCCAGTATTGTTTCAAAGGCTTCATCATAGCCCATATTGAAAATTTCTTGGAGGTCAATTTCATCTGTAAACATCTCTGATGCCCTCCTCATGTATGGTGCTCTATATCCTACACCGCAACTTTTGAGATTATTTGTGCACATTGAAATATCATGAATATTTGATGAATTAAATTCATCCTCATCGTCCAAATATACTTTTAATAAATCGTTGCTTTTAGGAAAAGTATAGTAATTGCCGTGCTGATTTCCCCAGTTCTGTTTTATCTGAGAAATCGATTTGGTCCATCTTTTGATTGAATTGTTTGCAGAGCATATTGATGATATTATGCATTCAAAGGGATCATCCGCCAGAAAAAGTCTCAAACCATTGCAGAACTCAGACATTTGCGCCAATTCAGCATGATTGCCCAGATACTTATAAAATTTATCCAAATCGAAATCCAAATCAAAAATGTAATTCAGCTTATCAATAGCCTGCCTATCTGAAATATCTCCAGAATAATTGAAATCTAAAAATTCGCCAGATTGTTTGACATTAAAAATAGCCTGATTGCCATTGACATCAACAACATTGGAAAAAGTACCGTCAACTTCACACCATGGAGGCTGTGAAGTCTGACCGGACAGTTGAGTTAATTCCAAATCAATAGGTGTCCTAAGAATCATAAGCGAACAGCCACATTATTTTCTTTTAGATATTCTTTAACGGTTCCTATTGAATACTGATTAAAATGAAATATGCTTGCTGCAAGAGCTGCTGAAACATCGGTCTTTTCGAAGACTTCCAGAATATGTTTAGGTTCGCCAACGCCTCCGCTTGCTATGACCGGAATGTCAACTGCACCATTGATTGTCTTGTTAAGCTCAATGTCATATCCGTTTTGGGTTCCATCCCCATCCATACTGGTCAGGAGAATCTCACCTGCGCCCAATTCCTGACACTTTAAAGCCCATTGTATTGCGTCAATGCCTGTAAATTCACGTCCACCGTAAATGCTTGTATCAAACCAGCAATAGCCATTATCGGTTTCGATGACTGTCTTATCCGGCGCATCATCAGGATGTGAAACATATCTTCTTTTGGCATCTATTCCAATCACGACAGCCTGTGAACCTACAACCTTTGATGCTTCTGTCAAAAGCTCCGGATTTTTGATTGCCGCAGTGTTTGTTGAGCATTTGTCTGCTCCAGCCTTAAGCATTTTAATGTAATCGTCAACTTTCCTTATTCCCCCACCTACACAAATCGGCATGAAAACGTTTTCAGTCAATCTGTCTATCACGTCTGCCATGGTGGCTCTTCTTTCATGAGATGCTGTGATGTCTAAAACTACAACTTCATCTGCACCTTCCTCATAATAGCGTGTAGCAAGGTCCACAGGATTTCCTGCATATTTGATTTCCTTAAATTCCACTCCCTTAACAACACGTCCTTCCGGAACCTGCAAGTCACAATCTAGACAAGGAATAATTCTTTTAGTTAACATATTATCTGAAAAATAAAAAAAGTAGTATTGTTTTTTTGAAAAACAATAATTTTAAGCGGAATATCTTAAAACGAAACAAAGTATTGCTACAATAACAGTAGCGACTAAAACGTGCTCAGGAGAAAGTTTTGGACCTACACTTTCTTCATCAAAATATCTTACTAATCCAGCACCTGTCTGAGGCATGGAAATCTTATTATCTTTTTTTGACATAGTAATCTCCTATTAAGTTAATTGATAAAAATAATTGTATATATCTATTTTTTTCATAGTATATAAAGGTTAGATTTTTTCTTTTTTGATAACTTTGATATCACTGATTCTGGTGTCTGGGTACTGTCCGTCTTCATCCTTTTCAACAGCCTTTACCATATCCCATACAGTAAGCAATGCTACGCTGACACCGGTTATTGCTTCCATTTCAACACCTGTTTTGCCTAAAGTATTGACAGCACAGGTTGCAGTGATTTCATCAGTTTTGACTTCAAAATTAAGCTCTATACCTGTCAATGCCAACGGATGGCAAAGGGGAATTATTGAAGAGGTATTCTTTACCGCCTGAATTCCTGCAATTTGAGCGGTTGTCAGGACATTACCTTTCTTGATTTCTTCATTTTGAATCATTGCCACGGTATTTTCATCTAAAAAAATACTGCCGCTTGCAATAGCTCTTCTTTTTTGATCCGGCTTTTCGCCAACTTCAACCATGTGGACTCCACTTTCTGTTAAATGTGTAAATTCGTCTCCCATAATACCTACTTCTCGCTTACTTCAATTACATCCAATTTCTCACAGATTGCCTTAACACCTAAAATATCACTGACATTTGGTTGGCTTCTTCCATCATCACCGGAAATCAGTTCCTTGATATACAAACCACCTTCGGTTTTGATTTTCATGTTAAATGAATAATCGTCAATGATTTCATATGAAAGGTCTATCACATGCTTTATGCGCACCTTATCGGCACGGCGCCTTAAAACTCTCACCGGAGTCTGCTGATGAATTTCATTTAATTGTGTCAACTCATCAAGCTTATTTTCATCAAAGGCACCGTCACATTTGACAAGTGCATTATAAACCTTATAAGTGTCCGGAGATGATTGCTTTATTTCCGCTTTTCTTCTTCTCTCGCAGACATGGAGATTGTGATATGAGGTTTTTCCCTCATTAATCCTGTTGATTTCCTCTTCTAATTTTGGCAAATCAAGTTTTCTTATCTTCGGTTCCTTGATTTCCAAAACAAATGGTCTTCCAGAACCCAACATCAAAACGTCAATGTCTTCACGGCCTGCACCATGGAATTTTGCTTCCCTTCCTTTTGTCAGTTTTAAAAAGTGCTCGGAAATCAGTTCTTCAACTGACTCGGGATATTGCTTGCCTGTGAAATTGCACTCTTCACATCCTCTTCCCTTGCATTTTGTGCATGGCCATTTTGTCTGAGGTATTCCACGTTTCCATTTGTTGTACTTTCCTTCAACATACAACGGATTGATTTGAATTCTTACCTTTGGCTCTTTGATTAAATCAACGTTAAAGACAATGTCCTGGCTTTCGAATTCTGCTTCCTTGCTATATATTTCCCAAATTCCAAGACCGATTAGCCTGTTAACTTCCTTTTTTATGGTTTCAACGTTCAAATCGAATTTTTCTGACAGTTCCTCATCCCTCTTTTGAATGTCCTTGCTGATTTTTGAACCTACCAGAAATGTGTCGAACTCGACTCCCAGCTGATTGATCTTATCGTCAATCTTTTTATACAAATCATCGTTGAGCTTGTCAAAGAGGTTGTCGCAAACTGTGCATTCTTCTTCCAGAGTGATTCCGAGTTCATTGCAGACCTTTTCTGCCCTTTCGATATTGTTTGAACCCTCGACTGTTTTGGACAGTTTGCGGCCAAGACAATTTTTGCAGATTTTGCCGTCGCATTCATCCAAAATCTGTTTAGCTAATTCCAACATGTTATCTGTTCATGAATTGTCCCATCATACGGTTCATTGCACCGCCGCCTAAACGACCGCTGCGTTTTCCGAGTCCTTTCATGGTCTTTTTGGTGTTGTTGTAATATTTCAAAAGCTCTTTTACTTCAGTTTCATCAACACCTGAACCTCTGGCGATTCTTTGAATACGTGACTGCTTGATGATTTTCGGGTTCAGCATTTCCTCTTCAGTCATTGAAGACATCATGATTTTATAGGAGTCAATCTTGTCCTCGGTCATCTTGGAGGCTTCCTTGGAAATCTTGTTTCCCATACCAGGAATCATGTTCAATACCTGCTGCATCGGACCCATCTTGTTCATCATCTCAAACTGGTTTTTCATGTCCATCAAGGTGAACTTACCTGTGAGCATGTTGTTCATGGTCTTTTCTGCAACGTCCTCGTCGATGTTTTCTTCAGCCTTTTCAATAAGGGACTGGATATCCCCCATACCGAGGAGTCTTGAAATGAACCTTTGAGGGTCAAAGAGTTCAAAGTCATCAATTCTCTCACCGGTACCGATGAACTTGATAGGAGCGCCGGTTTCTGCAACTGCAGACATCGCACCCCCTCCTTTGGCTGAACCGTCAAGTTTGGTAATTATGATTGAACCGATATCGGTTGCCTGTGAAAACGCCCTTGCCTGTTCACCGGCCTGCTGACCGATTGTTCCGTCGATAACGAGGATAGCTTCGGTAGGATTGATGATATTGTCCAGCTCATCCATCTCTGCAATAAGGTCTTCCTCATTCTTGTGCCTACCTGCAGTATCGAAAATGATGACCTTTCTGTTTTTGAATTCCTGCAGACCTTTTTTGGCCAGGTCAAGCGCATCCTTATTGTTCGGGTCTCCATATAGCGGAACGTCCATCTCTTCTGTGAGCTGCTTTAACTGCTCATATGCTGCAGGCCTCCATGTGTCTGTACAGACAACGGCAGGATTGAAACCCTTTTTTTGAAGGTATCTGCATAATTTACCGATGGTGGTAGTTTTACCGGAACCCTGAAGCCCTAAAAATAGAATTTTGTATGGCTTTTCGTTGATGTCCAGACCTGCGGCTTCGCTTCCAAGCAGGTTTACCATCTCTTCATAAATGATAGTTATAACATGTTCCCTTGGAGTGATACCCTTTGGGGGTTCCTCTTCAAGAGCTCTTGATTCGATTTTTTTTGATAATTCTAAAACTAGTTTAATGTTAACGTCAGATTGAATTAAGGCACGTTGTATATCTTTTACAACTTCTTTAATTGTCTTTTTATCAATGACAGACATCCCTACTAATTTTTTCATCGTATTAGTAAGATTTTCACCTAAACTTCCGAGCATTGCCATTTTAATCACTCTTAATAATATTTTATATTAGCAAAATTATATAATTGTATTAAGTTATATTTATATCTAATAAATGTTTTATAATTTTTGTGTGATACAATGTTAGAAGAAGTAAAAAAATCATTAGAATCCTCACCAATCGTGAAGAAAGGTGAATACAATTATTTTGTTAATCCTATAAGTGATGGAGTACCTGCCATGAACCCTTTAATGCTTAGGGAATTGGCATTGGCAGTCCATAAGTATGCTGATTTAGATGTGGATAAAATAGTTGCTGTTGAAGCAATGGGAATACATTTGGCTACTGCCTTATCCCTTGCAACCGACATTCCCTTCGTAGTGATTAGAAAAAGGCAATACGGCCTTCCGGGTGAAAAGGAAGTTTATCAAAAAACCGGTTACGGCTCATCAAACCTTTATGTAAATGACCTGCACGAAGGCGAGAAGATACTGCTCATCGATGATGTTGTAAGTACAGGCGGAACAATGGTGGCACTTATTAGAACCCTTGAGGATATGGGACTTGATTTAAAATCCGTAGTGGCCATCATCGACAAGGGTGAAGGCAAGGAAATAGTTAAAAAGGAAACCGGCAGAGATGTACTGTCACTTGTAAAGCTTGACGTCATTGACGGCAAAGTTGTTATCGAAAGCACAATTGAAGATTAAAATGTCAATGTACAACATGGACCTGGACAGGGTAATCAGCAAGATTAACTCAAAGGATGCGAAAAATGTAGGCCTTCAGTTTCCGGAAGGTCTTAAGATGCAGGCAATCAAGATTGCACGAAAGATTGAATCCGAAACTGATGCAACAGTCATAATCTCCGGTGACCCGTGCTTTGGAGCATGTGACGTCAGCGACTATAAGATGAAAGGGTCTGTAGATTTGATAGTTCATTACGGCCACACCCCACTTCCGCTGAAGTATGAGGTTCCCACAATTTTTGTTGAAGCCTTTGCAAAGATAGACCTCAAGAAGGATTTGGAAAAATGCCTGAATGCCTTGAAGGACTATTCGAAAGTAGCGTTGGTAACCACAACACAGCACCTGCACCTTTTAAATGAAATCAGAGATTATCTGGAGGACAACGGCAAGGAAGTTGTTCTCGGCTCATCAAAGTCAACCAGAAAGGGACAGGTTCTGGGATGCAACTTCTCGTCAATCAAGGATTTGGATGCTGAGATATTCCTGTTTATAGGAAGCGGAAACTTCCACCCTCTAGGAATCAACCTCTTTTCAAACACTCCGGTTCTTGCATTGGATCCGTACAACAATGAGCTTAGACGAATGGATGAATATGCAGACAGAATATTGAGAATCAGATTTGCAAGAATAACAAAGGCAAGAAGTGCTGAGAAATGGGGAATTATCGTATCCTCCAAGGAAGGCCAATACAGGATGAAACTTGCAAAGGAAACAAAAAAGCTTCTTGAAGATAATGGAATGGAAGCATATATCATTCTGGTGGACAATGTGAATCCGGATGTGCTTTTGCCATATCTGGAATTGGATGCTTTTGTCGTCAGTGCATGTCCGAGAATAGCTATTGACGATTCTCAAATGTATAAAAAACCTTTGCTTACTCCACAGGAGTTGGAAATTGTATTGAATAAAAGGGAATGGGAAAATTATCAATTAGACGAAATATTATTCCATGAACGATACCAATGATTTAAATAGTAATATCAATAAAATTATTATATTAAATAAAAATTTTTTTATTAAATCTTTATTTTGGTGATTTTAATATGAGTATAGAAGAGGAACAAATTGTAATGCCTGGCGATAAATTAGGAATCATCGAACAGTATTTGCCGGGAGAAGGTACTTACGATGACAATGGAGAGATTAAATCATCAGTACTTGGTAACGTTAAAATTAATCAAAAAATGAAGGTTATATCCGTTGAATCAGATGCAAAACCGGCTTTATTGAAAGTCGGAGATGTAGTCTACGGACAGATAACCGACATTAAACCTCAAAGAGCTAATGTAAAAATTGATTGCATAAAAGACAATGCAAGACCATTAGCATTACCATATATGGGTGCCATTCACATTTCACAGGCAAAAAAAGATTATTTGGAAAAATTGTCTGATGCTTTTAGAATAGGAGACATAGTCCAGGCAAAAGTAGTGAAAATTACTGGAGACAATGTTGATTTGGGCACCGTTGATGATGACTGTGGAGTTTTAAAAGCTATGTGTACACGCTGCAGAGATTATATGCACACTACAAAAAAACAAAACGAACTCCAATGCAATACTTGTAACAAAAAAGAAAAAAGAAAAATATCTAAAAACTACGTTAATTAATTAAGGTTGATATAATGGATGAGAATTTTAAAATTATTGAAGAAAAAACATTAGAATTAACATTTAGAGTAGAAAATGAAAGTCATGGTGTTTTCAATGCACTCAGACACATTCTAATGCAAGACCCTGATGTCGAATATGCTGTTTACAATATCGATCACCCCCTCACTGGAAAACCTGAAATGACCATCAAGACAAAAAGGGGAAAAAGACCAAGAATCGTATTGAAAAAAGCAGCAGAAGAACTTCAAAAAGAAAGTGCTGAATTCAAAAAACTCATTGACGAAGCTTTATAGCTTCATTATTTTTTTTATTGTGATTTAATGACAGAATATAAGACTCCTTCAGTCACTGCCGATATTTTTATTTTTGACGAAGAGATTAACTTCATACTGGTTAAAAGAAAAAACAACCCATTTATGGATTACTGGGCATTGCCTGGAGGTTTTGTTGAATATGGCGAAAGTGTTGAAAACGGTGCCATAAGAGAAGCAAAAGAGGAAACAAATATTGATGTAACACTGAAAGACTTGGTTGGTGTTTATTCTGACCCCGATAGAGATCCAAGAGGTCACACAATAACAGTAGCTTTCACCGCCACCGGAGACATGAGCAAGATGAAAGCCGACACCGATGCAAAGGAAGTGAAGATTTTTTCAGCCGAAAAATTAGATGAAATCAATATTGCATTTGACCATGATAAAATAATAAGAGACTGTTTAAAAAAGGTCAAAACCACTTTTTAAGGTATATATTTAAATATATTGAAAAAAATATTACAAGATATAAGGAAGATTAATAGATATATAATGGAGGAGTTAAATGGAATTTTGTCCAGAATGTGGAGCAATGTTACTTCCAAAAGACGGTATACTAAAATGCAATTCATGTGGGCATGAAAAAAACCTCTCAGACAACAACGAATATGAGGTTTCTGAGGACATTAAGGAAAGCGATAATGTCAAAATGCTCGGTGAAGACGTAGACGTTGGTCCTATCACAAACGAAACCTGTCCAGAATGTGGACATGATAAAGCTACATACAAATTATTACAAACCCGTAGTGCTGATGAAGCACCTACACGTATTTTTACTTGTGCCAAATGTAAACATACCTGGAGAGCATACGACTGAGGTTTTTTTATGAAAGATTCTAAAGATAAAGAGCATAGAATTTCCAATCTCAAGGATATGATCAATAATGTCAATGAAGATGAAGACACAAGTTATGACGATATCGAAGAAGATAAAGAATTGATTAAATACCTTAATGAAGACCGAGAAGGTTATGGGGATTTGGAAATTGATGACGAATTCATCTATCATCCCGATGAGGATACCAAAAATGCTGTTAATTTAGAAGAAAATCCAATCGATGATGAGTTCCTGATTAAAACACCAAAAGAAAGTGATAATGGTTTGAATGAGGAAGATATCGATTTGAATGATGATAATGAAGTCATCACAGGAGAAATCAGTGAAAACTTTGACAATGTTCTTAATGCCAAAATAGGCAGAACCCCAATTATAGGTGTAGTGAGCACCATTTTAGGATTAATTTTAATCGTATTGGGTGCACTTACTTTCAGTTCACGCAGCGATAAAATTGTGGATAACGTTATTTCCGGAGAAAATAGTTTTATTACAGTAATATTTATCGTATTCGGATTAGCATTATTAATTTATGGAATATACAAAGTAATTGGAATGAGAAACCCATTGGAAGGTATTTCAAAGAGTATTGACTCATTAGATAGTGAAAATGATACCCCTGCTGAAAAAATGGAAGAAAAGGATCAAAATATCCTTCCGAAAAGCAACATTCCATTGGATAAGGATTCCTTCAAGATAGGCGAATTCAATTTTGGCGAATTAAAAAATACTTTCAAAAAAACAAAATCTGATTCTAAACCCAAAAAAACCACACCTCAAGAAAATATCGATGATATTCCACCTGCTCGTGAAAAACCACCTGAAAGAAAAGGTTTGACAACTGAGGAAATCGAAGAGATAGAATACGAACAAGTTAAACTTGAAAACGAAACTATTGATGATATTTTTGCTGAAGTTGAGGGTATTGAGGACATTCCTATAATATCTGTTGATTCCAAAGAAGAAGGTAAAAAAGAATAAATTTTTTATCTTTTATTATTTTTTTAGGGCCTGTGGTCTAGTCAGGAATGACGCAGGACTTCGGATCCTGAGATCGGGGGTTCAAATCCCTCCAGGTCCGCTCATTTTTTTACACGAACAACTGCTTCCTTGAAAAAGTCAGGAATCAGTGATCTGTACATCGGACTTTTAAAGAGCATGTTGATGTCGCTGTCGATAATGTATGTATAGCATGAATCGTCTTCAGCTCTCATTCCACGGCCGTAAGCCTGCATAAGGGTCATTACCGTTTTATACGCATACCATTTTTTATCCCTTTTCATTCTCATGTTGACCTGCTTGTCTCCGAGATATGGGAAAGGAATCTTGTAGATGACCTGGAATCTGCACTTGTCGTAAGGCAAATCGACTCCTTCGCTCATTGACGGTGAAATTAAAACCAACGGGTTTTCATCCTTTTCAAAGAAATTCAATATCTGTTCCCTGTTTTGTGATGTATGGGAAATCAGACGTGAGTTGTTAAGGTTGCGGGTAATGTACTGCTGGCATTTGTAGCTGTGGGTATGAATAAGACCCTTGTCGCCCTCATGCTTTTTGAGGATTTCCTGCAGAATCGGAATTGTCTTTGGAGCGGTTTTCTTGATTCTGTTTGCAGACATCTTTCCTGCCAAATCAAGAATGATAGGTCTTTTTTCCTTTGTAAAAGGACTGTCCACTTTGATATGATAGACTTCAGCAGGATTCAATCCCAGCCATTTTGAAAACATCTTGTGGGAAAGGATTGTAGCGCTCATGAAGATGACAACGTCACCGTATTTCAACAGGTTGTCCTTGGCATAGTGGTGAACCCTCAACGGTTTGAATGTAACTCCGAACTCATCTGTGTCGATAACCCAGTTTTTAGGTTCCTTTTCAAGGTTGTTTCTCAAGGTTTTCAGTCTGGAAATTGTTGAGCGGATTCTGTCTGCCTTGTTTTTGGTGACTTCCTTCAAGTCAATGTCTTCATAGCTGTCGCCGATAGCTTCAATTTCCATTTTCCAATCTTCCAGTTCACCATCTTTCAATGTTTCCTTGGATATGGCTTTGTTAATGTCCTTTTCAAGGGTTCTGTTGTACAATGTAACTTCCATTGTTGCCATGAGCTTGTTTTCTATGTTGTGTGCTTCGTCAAGAATCAGAAGTGACCTTGTGCCGAAGTGCTTTACATAGTTAAGCTCCATTATCGCATAGTCATAGTTCATCAGAGTTATTGGAGAATTGATTGCATTGGCCTTTTGGTTCCAGTAATGGCAATGGCTTCCGGACTGATAAAAGACAGATCCTCCAAATGAATCCTCGAATGCCAGTTCCGCATCAAGTGTCGGGTTTTTGGCAACTCCATACTGACAGAAGAAGTTGCTTGAATTTGGTGTTGTCTTGCATGTTCCCATATCGCAGGTAGTCTCGAGATTGTCATTCAGACAGGCAAAATTTCCCCTTCCCTTTACCAGAGGAAAATCGAATTCGCTGGAATACTGTGACTGCAGCTGCTTTGTCATTGTCAGGATGTATGCTGATTCATACATTTTGGCAAGTGTGGTTGCAATTGCAGATTTTCCAGTACCTGTTCCTGCCTCAAGAACAATATATTTGTACCCTTTTCTTATTGCATCGTAGATATCCTGAATTATTTCAAGCTGGCCCAGCCTAGGCTGTTCAAATGGAAAATTTTCGATTATTATATCGTCGATATTGGGATTGAGTTCCTTGAGATATGCTGATGTTCCTTCATCAAGCTTATGGTCATCAACCGAATAGACTTCAGGAATCTCATCATCCAAAATAGAAGATGTTCTTTTTTTGGAAAAACTAAACAGGTTAGTAGGACCCTCTGATTTATTTTTACGACTTGTTTTACAGGTACAATTACTTTTAAGCATACCGCAATTTGGACAAAACATAGAATTAGACATTAACATTATATTAGTTGATATACTATAAATAAATTATAGAAATCATATTTGAAAAAATAATATCAGATTTAATAATTCTTAACTAGAGTGATTATATGGCAAAAAAAGGAAAATTGATTGGAATTGGTGTTGGACCTGGAGATACTGAATTGCTTACCCTGAAAGCGGCAAAGGTTTTGGAAACAGTGCCTGTAGTTTTCTCACCAAAATCATCAAAGGAAAAAGAAAGCATTGCACTGTCAATTGTCAGACCGGTTCTTGAAAAAAGAAAAGATTACAAAAGACTCATGCTTGTTGAACCAATATTTCCAATGATTGAAGACAAAAAAGAGCTTGAAAAGGTCTGGACAAGCGCTTCTGAAATGATTGCCCAATACCTTGACAGCGGAAGGGATGTAGCTTTCATAACCCTTGGAGACAGTTCAATATTCAGCACATACTCATACGTTCAAAAGAAACTTATTGGAAGATACGAAATCGAAACAATACCTGGAATTACTTCATTTACAGCGTGTGCTGCAGCACGTAACGAAGCTCTTGTGGAACAGAACGACATTTTAACAATCGTGCCTAAAATAGACGATAGGCTTGAAGAGGTATTGGATTACAGCGACTCAATCGTGCTTATGAAAGCATCAAGAAATACTTCAAAACTGGAAAATACAATCGAAGAGAAAAACAGACCTAAAGAAATCTATTCAGTTCAAAACTGTACAAGAGAAAACGAAAAAATAATTGAAGGGTTTTCCAATGAAAAGCCTTACCTTACAACTACAATAATAAAATTCGGTGATGACTAATAGTTTTTAATCGGAAGAGGCTCGACCTCAAAGACACATTTTTCATCACCCATGGTGTAACATTGGGTTTCTATTACGCTGACGGGCATTTTGAAGTATTGTGAGAATAATGCTTCAAATATTCCTGTGTCTAAAAAGCATGCAGGCTTTCCTGTTCTTGGAAGCAGTTCGCATTCAAAACAGTCGTAGGTTGTTATTTTAATTATCTGACCTATTTTAAATGAAACCCTGCCTAAACCTTTTTTCTTCCAGAATTCCGCAATGTTTCCCATGAAAACCTCCAAATCCTCATCATATAATTTATCGAAAAGGGAATTTCCTATGCTGTTTCCTGTGGATTGCATAATAGGATCAATGTTAATTCCTTCCTGTATAAGCATTGACTTTAAAGTATGAAAGAGCAATGTTGAAAACTCGGCATCATCATTTATAAGATTTTCAACAAGGTAATCTGTCTGGGTTTCCTTGATTTCCTTTGGATCGGTATAGTTGACGGAACCGATGTATTTTGAATTGAGATAGAAAATCTTTTTTCTGTTATCTACAGGATGTACCCTGTAAGATATTACTCCACTTTCTCTTAAGCTTTTTAAGTGAACTGAAACGGTTGATTTTGATTTACCGGTATTGTTAACAATCTCTTCAAATTCCATGTCACTATCTCTAAGCATTTCCAAAATAGTGAGTTTTACTGGACTTTTGATTACGTTTACTCCAACATCATCATTCAAGTTGGAGAAAATTTGGATAGGTTTTTGTTCTTTCATTTTGGAACTCCGAATTTTATACAGTTATATTTTAAATTATCAGTTAATAAATATATCTAAAACGGAATAATAAGAAGCTTATTCAATTAATTTAAGCAAAAATTGAACAGTTTTGAATCAAATCAGTGAAATGATACGAACTGTTCGCTTAAAACAAAATAAAATAGTTCACTTATCAGGACATGTTGAAAAAATCAGACACCTGCAATATCCTTTATCACTTCACCGGCAATCATCAAACCTGCAACTGAAGGCACAAATGAAACGCTGCCTTTCACCTTAAACTTCCGGTCATGATTTATCGGACAGTCATTTGTGTTTATTGCATGTTCCTTCGAATATACCACTTTCAGTTTATCGATATTTCTCTTTCTCATGTCCTTTTTCATTATCCTTGCAAGGGGACAGACTGAAGTCTCATATATGTCGGCAACCTCAAACATTGTCGGGTCAAGCTTGTTTCCGGTTCCCATTGAAGACATTATAGGAACGCCAATCTCATCGCAGGCACATATGATTGCAATCTTGGCCATTATCGTATCCACGCAGTCGACGACATATGACAAATCTTTTGTGATGATGTCCAGCTCACAGTCATCCATGTAGAATTCCTTGTAGGTTTCAACATTGGCATCGGGATTTATGTCTAAAATCCTTTCCTTCATCAGGTCAACCTTATATTTGCCTATTGTTTTTGTTGTTGCAATTAGCTGCCTGTTGATGTTGCTTTCATCAATCTTGTCAAAGTCCACCAAAACAAAGTTGCCCACTCCGCTTCGGGCAAGTCCTTCACAGACAAAAGATCCGACGCCGCCAATGCCGAAAACTGCAACCTTTGCATTGGCCAATTTTTCCATTCCATCATTTCCAATTAACATTTCTGTTCTTGAAAACTTCCCTTCCATATAAAAGTCACCAAAAATTAATTAAGATATATAACTAATTATATAATAAAACAATAAAAAGTTAATGCCCAAATAATTTTAGATTCGATTGATTAAACAACATTTTCAAGTGATGATATTAATGATAATAGACACACACTGCCATATTTATGATAGTGAAATGGAAGATGCAGATGAAATAATAAGGCAGGCTGCAGAAAATGACATCCAACTAATATTGAACGGTACCGATCCCCAAAGCAATATTGAAGTATTGAAACTATCTTCCAGATATGACAATGTCCATGCCGCCTTGGGATACCTATACCCATTTGCAGATGAAGTGAGTGATGAAGACATCGCATTATTGGACAAGCAGCTTGAAAACAATAATGTGATTGCAGTGGGAGAGATAGGCATCGACTATTACCACACCAAAGAAAACAAGGAAAAACAGAAGGAACTCTTTGAAAAAATGCTGGAGCTGTCAGAAAAGCACGGCCTTCCCGTGATTGTGCATTCAAGAAAATCAATGCAGGACACATTCGACATCCTGAAAAGCCATGACGTTGTGGGATCCATGCACTGCTATCAGGGTTCAGCCGAAATGGCTAAGGAATTCGTAAAGATGGGCTTTAACATTGGAATAGGAGGACCGGTTACCCACAAAAACAACAAGAAAGTGAAAAAAACGCTTAAAAATGTTGGCATTGACAATATCGTTCTGGAAACTGATTCCCCATATTTAAGTCCCGAAGAAAAGAGGGGAGAGGTGAATACTCCTTTTAATTTAAAATATATAATCAGAAAAATAGCTGAAGAGTTGGACATGGCTGAAGATGATGTCGTGAAAATAACCACTAAAAATGCAAAAAAAATGTTTAAATTGAACTGCCCAGGCCTTTAAAGACCGAGACAATTCAACACTAAATTATTCCAAGTTTTTTGGCCTTTTGGAATTGTTTTACTGCCTTTACAGTGAAATCCCTATAATTTCCATCGACCTTATAAACTTTGCCGGAAGATGATTTGTAGTATCCCTTGCTTATAAGTGCCTTTTGGATTTTTTTAACCATTTCGTGGTTTTTGCTTTCTTGGCTATTGTTTTAAATACTGTTTTTACAGTCAGTTTCACTTTTTTGCTTGCTGCATTGTAGTTTTTGTTTCCAAGACATTTCTTTTTAAATGATATGTAACATGTTTAAATTTTACATATAATATTTTGGATATGGCGAATATTATCCACCTAATTAGAAAAAAAGAGAATTATATACATATTTTGGAGAATGAAAAAAACTAGGATTATCATTTGCCTGTGTATGAATTAAAGGCTTTCATTTAACTTACTTAAATACCTTTTTAAACATATCTATGCCTGATTATGGGATGAAAATCCAGTATCATGCAACACGGAAATTCAAATCGGGAGGTGAATCAATTGGAAAAGTTATCTTTCACTCAGAAGTATCTGATAATCCTTGCGGCAGTTATGGTTGGAAGTGCAGTTCAGGTAACCCATACCATATCTCCAGTCGATGACAGGACATGGATGTATGGGATGATTGGAATTGTTTCTATTATCATGTTTATCATGGCAATCATTGACAGACAGGGCATCGACAGAGCACTGACCTATTTTATCGTCAATATTATCGTTTGCGGAGCCGTAATCTTTGCAGGATTTTTCATTGGAACTCTTCTGACAGGAGGATTTTGGTGATTTTTTAGTACTTTATATGGGGACAAATTCATTATGTCCCCTATTTTTTTGATATTCATTACGTGGAAATCTATCTCATCTGATACCAATAGCTTTCCTCAGTATCAGGATTATACATCCTCTTATAATCATGCCCACCTTCACTTTTGACAGGCTGGTCATGAGTGTACGCCCAGCTATCATCACCTTTTTGGGATTCATCCCATCTGTCTACATATTCGTCAGTTCCAAACTCAGGATCGCTTTCATGTGTAGATGCAGAACTTTCAGGAGATGTCTGATGTGAATCCTCTTCGGGAGTTGCATTGGTGACATTTGTAACGTTTGTCGTATTTTTTGTAATGTTTGTAGTGTTGTTTGTTGACGTTATATTTTTTTGAGTCGAATTGTGCTGTGTCATTATCATAAATGCAGCTGCACATATAATGGCAAAAATTAAAATTAACATAGCAATTTTTTTAGAATCCATTTATCTCACTTACTCACTTCAATTGAGTTGGCTATCTCTTTTAATGTATCCAGATCTCTTAATCCATATACTTGAACATAATAGTCTCCAACATGTCTCTGTATAGCATAAGATTCATTGTATGCCACAGTATAGACTTCCAAATCCCCATCCGTTTCAATTAATTTAACTCGGTATGAACTTCCGGTAGCATAATTTCCAATCCAAACTGAATACAGTTCACTGCTTTCCAACTTGTTTTCATAACCGATGCTCCAGTATGCTGTTCCTTTGCCTATGCTGTTGAACTCTGAAAATTCAGAACCTTCAGGAACCAGCATGGTAACATAACCGAAATCATACTTTTCCAGATTAACCGTATTGTCCAGAGGATTAAACACACCACCTATTGACAATGTTATCAACACTATGAAAACAATTACGATTACGATTAGAACATATATGATTTTCTTATTTGTTTTGTTTTCGTTTGTCTGTGGAACTGTTTTTATCTTTACTTCATGACCGCATTCCTGACAGAAATTAGTGCCTTCTTCAAGGTTTGCTCCACAGTTTTCGCAATAGCTTGCCACTGTTTCACCCAATTAATTTATTTCATGTTTTTAGAATTTTGAAATTCTTACATATTTAAATATTTATATTTCATGTTATAATAGTTATTAATAGTGTTTAATTTAGTATTAGGAGGTGTATTATGACAAGTAATAAAAATTCAAAGAAATCTGCATATAGTTCTGAAATAGAAAAATATATGGATGAACAAGGAGCTGGGCAAAATGATTTAGAATTTGAGAATGAATCTAATCTTAGACCTTCTAAAATTAAATCTTCTAAATTGGATGATTATTTAGGTCTGGATGAAAAAGAAGAAAAAGAAGAAATAATTAATCATTGCGTTATATGTGGTAATGAATTAAAAAAATTCAATTATGGGGACAAATGTGATGATTGTGTAAAAAAAATTGAATTAGTCAATGATCTTAATCAATTATTGGAGTATACCTCCCCATCAGAAGAGCTAGAAAAGGATGTTTTATTACAGGCAGGCTTTGATGAACCAAAATGGAATATTTTAATTTCCAATTTATTAAATGAAAGATTAATCAAGTTAGGAGTAGATGGTGTTTTTTTATCTGATGTAAAAAAATTAAATAAGTTTTTTAAGGTTTATGGATCTGATGATGACCTTCTCGATGAATCCCTTTATAAAAAATCAGTGCTTTCAGATGCTTTTATAGATTTGAGCGAATTCTCAGATTTAGTTCAAATTAAATTCAATAATAAAAAGAAAAAATGGGAAGTTAATTTTATTAAATCTAATCTTAAAAAGTATTTTGCCAGTATAATTGATGCCAATAATCATGTATCACGTTATTTGAATGAATTGGGAGAAATTGATGAGTTTCGTGAAAAACCACCAGAACCACAAAATGTTAAATATAGGCGATCAAAGCATAAATTTGTTTTCTTTAGTGTAAAGCGTAATAGTTGGTATGTGAAAGTAAAAGGTCATGTTGGCTCCAAATTTGTTGGTTTCTATGACACTGAAGATGAAGCAGTGCTTGCTCGTGATGAATATATTCAAAAAAAGAGGGAAAATCAAGCAAAGCTTAAACCAAAAAAGTTTCATAAAAATGAATCCGATGCAATTATTTCATTTAATAAAGGATTAAATTTATGGGTTGTTAAAGTTAAGACTAAAAAAGGTGGTTTTAAAAAATTAGGTTATTACGATACTGAACAAGAAGCTATTGATGCTAAAAATGAGTATTATGGCATTGTTGATAAACCCATATTAGGTGAAGGGGATAGAGTTCAAGTAATTTCAGGAGATTTAGAAGGTGAAATTGGGATTATTCAAGGATTTTTTGAATCAAGAGATTCATTTATTGTAAAAATTGAAAATCCTAATGTTTCTAGACCATTACTCATTAAATCAGATTTATTAAAATTAATATAACTATTTTTTTCTTTTTTATTTTTTATACACAATTTAAAAACTATTATATATATTTAACTATAAATAATTATATTGCTGTATCAATATTCCACAATAAAATCAATTTTTCATATTTATACAATCTGATGGGGTCGTTTATTTTGTTAAAAGATGTAGATATTAAGTTTAAATATGATTCTGATAAAGATGATTTAGTTAATGGATTTTATATACCTGTTTTATCAAATTCTGTGGAATATTATAGGATGTCTGGTTATTTTTCATCTTCTTCATTAGCAATTTCCGCAAGAGGGATTGCAGATTTTATAATTAATGGTGGAAAGATGAAATTATTGTGTAATGCACAATTAACTAAAGAAGATTATGAAGTTATTGAGAATACTAATCAAGATTCCGTAGAATATATTGAACGTTTATTTATAGAAGATTTACATAATATTGAAGACCAATTTATTAAAAATCATGTTGAAGCATTGGGTTGGATGTTAAATAACGGATTTTTAGAAATTAAAATTGCCATACCTACTGATAAAAAAGGTATTTTCCATTCTAAAGTTGGGGTTCTGAAAGATAATGAAGGTAATGCGATTTCGTTTAGTGGTTCAGATAATGAAACTGCTTCTGGTTGGTTGTATAATATTGAAGAATTCAAAGTTTTCAAATCATGGGATTCTGGTGAGGAAAAATACGTTTCTTCAGATCTTGATACTTTTTTTGAATATTGGAATGGAGTTACTAAACGAACCAAGGTTATTGATTTACCGTCTGCTATTAAAAGAGAACTTATTGAATTTGCACCCATATCTAGGAAAGAATTGGTAGTAGTATCTAAAAGAACTAGAAGGCCTATACACTTAAGGGAATATCAGGATGATGCAATTGATTCTTGGTTTGCTCATGATTGTAGAGGACTATTTGAAATGGCAACAGGTACAGGTAAGACAATAACTTCATTATCTGCTTTTAAACAATTAGAAAGTACTAAAGATAAATTAGTTACAGTTATTGCATGCCCCCAATTACATTTGATTGATCAATGGATAAAAGATGTAGAGAATTTCCATAGTGGAAAAATATTGAAAGCTTCAAGTAAAGAAAAGAATTGGAAACATAAGCTAAGTGCATTGTCCCGTGATTTTTATATGGGATTAGAAAATAAAGTTGTGATAATGACAACACATGACACATTATCCTCTGATTTTTTCATCAAAAAAATTAAAAAGATTAAATCCAATAAATTGCTAATTGTTGATGAAGCCCATGGAATTGGTTCTTCCAAAAGACTTAATGGTTTGATTGAAGATTATAATTATAGATTAGGATTAAGTGCAACTCCAAAAAGATGGTTTGATGAAGAAGGAACACAAGCTATTTACGATTATTTTGGAGATGTTGTTTATGAGTTTGATATAAAACGGGCATTAACAGATATTAATCCAGATACTGGAAAAACTTATTTGACTCCATATTACTATTACCCCATCATTGTTGATTTGACTAGTGAAGAATACTCTGAATATAGGGATTTAAGTACTAAAATCGCACAGGCTATTGCGCGCAAGAAGCATAATAATGAAAAAATTTCATTGTCTGCATTATGTAATCAACGTCAAAGAATAATAAATAATGCTGAAAATAAATATTATGAGTTTAAAAAATTATTAAAAGAACATGAAGACATTGATAAATTAATTGTTTATTGCTCTGATAAACAAATTGATAAAGTTCAAAAAATTTTAAACGAAGAAAATATCATTCCCCAACACAGGTTTACTCATAAGGAATCTTCAAGTAAAACTCTGAAAGAACTATTTTCTGAAAGAGAATCAATATTATATAACTTTGAAAAAGGCAATTATAGAGCGTTAGTTGCTATTAAATGTTTGGATGAAGGTGTTGATGTTCCTGTTGCTGAAAATGCAATAATTTTATCAAGTACTTCAAATCCTAGGGAACATGTTCAAAGGAGGGGACGTATTTTAAGAAATGCACCAGGTAAAGACCATGCAACAATTTATGATTTTTTAGTATTTCCAAAAGAAAAAACTGATATTGGATCAAAAATCATGAAAAAAGAAATAAGGAGGTATAAAGAATTTGCTGAATTGGCAATTAATTCATTAGACTGTTTAAAAATATTAGATAAATATTATTATAGTGCTTAAGGAGGTATTTGGTGGCAGTAAAAATTAATCCAGAAATTGAAAAATATATTGACGATTTGAAATATGATAGTAAAATTAAAGAATGTCTAAAAGAAATTTTAGATTTGGAATTGGGAAGATATAAAGACCATTATAATCAGTATTCTGCAGATTATAATAGAATAATAGAATCCTATTTGGAGCGATGAGATTATGATATTAAATAAAGTCATTATTAATAATTACCGCCAGTATAGGCATGCAGAAATAGAATTCTCTAGTGAAATTAATAAAAATTTCACCATTATTCAAGGAACTAATGGTGCAGGTAAAACAACATTATTAAATGCTTTAAGCTGGTGTTTATATGATGAAGAAATTCATGATTATGGTGATGAAGCAGCAATGGGTTTATGCAATAATAAAGCAGCATTTATAGCATCTGATGGAGACACAATAGAAGTTTCTGTTCAAATTGATTTTACAGATGATGGTAAGTATTTAGCTTTTAAAAGATCTCGAAATTTTATTAAACGTGGAGATAAGTTAATTCCTGCAATTAATAGTAGTGATTTTCAGGTCATTAAGGAAGTTAATGGGAATATTGTTGTTGAAGAGAATGATGTATACACCATAGAACGTAAAATTCCAAAAGATATCGAAGATTACTTCTTTTTTGATGGGGCTCGTTTAAGTGAATATTTCCAAGAAAATAGTAATAATAACATTAAAGAGTCTGTTTTTGTGTTATCCCACCTAAATATCCTATCAAATGCCTTTAAAAATCTACCTAGAGTTAAAGAAAAATATGTGCAGGATTTAAAGAAAAAAGCTCCTAAATTAGGGGAAGCTGCAGAAAAAGTCTTATATTTTGAAAATAAACTAGAAAAAGCTGAAATGAAAGTTAAATCTGATACTGAAAATCTTAAAATTGCTGAAGATAAAATTGAAGAGCTTACAGAAAAGTTACGTGCCAAAAAAGCATATGATGTTGAAAACGATATGGAAAGATACCAATATCTAAATAATGAAATTAAATCTATTGATAGTCGTTTATATGATAAAAATGGACTAATTCAAACTAGAATAGATAATGTATTAAAAAAATACCCTTATGTTTTATCTTATAGTTATGCTAAACAATTTGAAGAATTAGGTGAGGATTATAGGAAAAAAGGTTATATTCCACCTAAATATAAACGGAGTTTTATTCAAGATTTATTGGATGATGGAATATGTATCTGTGGTGCAGATTTAAAAGAAGATAATGAACACAAGCAGCATCTTGAAAAATTATTAGAGTTAACAAATCCCATCACTGACAAATCTGAAGAGATTACTGTTGCTTTAGCAAATGTAAAAAGGAATATGATGTCAAATTCCACCAATTTCAAAGAAGATTTTATTAATAGATATAGACTTATTAAAAATTTAGTAGATCAAAAAGAAGAGTTAGTATCCGAAAGACAAACCATTAAAGCTAAATTAGATGCAAATCCATATGAAGAAATTCAAAAGTTAAATGCTGAATTAACTGATTATGAAGGGCAGAAAAAACGATTTGAAAATAATATTTTAATTAATAAGAATCAAATACCTAGTTATACCAAACAATTAGGTCATTGGAAGCAAAAAAAAGCAACAGAAGAACAATTATCTGTTGAATGTGATGAACTTCAAGAAAAGATTAACTTATGTGATGAACTTATTGAAGTCTCTAGAAAAGTATATGATGAGATGTCTTATAACATCCGTAATGATATTCAGGAATTTACAAAAGACAAATTTGATAAAATTCTTTGGAAGAAAGATGAATTTGTAGATATTCGTATTAATGAAAATTATGAAGTTTTCATTAAGAATAAAACTGGCTTTGAAGAGAGACCAGGTGATTTATCTGATGGTGAAAAAATTAGTTTAGGACTTTGTTTTATGTATGCATTACATAAATATTCTGGATTTGAATTACCAATTATAATGGATACTCTTCTAGGTCCTATTGGTGTAGAAATGAGAAAAAATATTGCTACATTTTTACCTCATTTGGTTGAAAACAAACAAACTGTGTTGCTTGTAACCGGTAGTGAATATACTGAAGAGTTTAGAAATATCTTATTTGACCATATTGGAAAAGAATACACAATTGAATGGTCTAATTCAGATGAAGGAAAAGAATCTGTAGTTGTAGAAAATCCAATTAATTAAGGTGATTTTAATGGCTGAAGGAAGAAGAATTATTTATGATGATGATGATAAAAAAATTTATGATAGATTAAGGAGCAGTTCAGGTATTTTTAATAAATTGGATATTATAGATTTATTTGCTATAGCTTTAATTTACGGCAAAAAGGCTGGAAAAAGAACTAAATTAGGAAAAAATGCTATAGGTAGAGTAAGAAGTGAAACTATTCGCAATTCACCAGTGAAAGAACTTATGATGGTGATTGCTGTTGATGAAACTAAAAATATGGATGTTCTTTCAGATGTTAATGAATATTTCAGAATCTGTGAAGAGTATGCAAAAACTGGAATAAAGTTATTGGAACAAGAATACATTGAAGATCCAGAAGAACTTTTAAATGATATGGAAATGGAAATGTTTGAATTCTATGATGATATAATTTCAAAAGATATTGCTGAAGATTCTGAGTAGATATTGTCTATTTTCATTTTTATTTTATTTTTATTATAATTTATATATTGAAACAACCATATATTATTTTAAATTAATTTAATTGATTTAAGGAGCTTTATTTTTAATGAACTTTGAAGATTGGATTACTGATGATGTAAAAAAAGTTTTATTAATCGATCCCGCATTTCCAATAGCAAATAAAAGTAGAAACCATAAGGATTTATTGCCAGTTGGTTTGCTTAAAATCAGTACTTATCTTAAAAGTAGAAATATTGAAACAACATTAATTAGATTAAATAATGATGATGATTTTGACGAATTTATTTTAGATTTTAATCCCAATTTAGTGTTAATTACTTCTGTTTTCACATATTGGTTTAAAGAAGTTGAAGATGCTGTAAATTATTCTAAAAAAATTTTACCTAATGTTCCAGTAATAGTTGGTGGTATTTTAGCATCATTACTTCCCGAGGTATGCAATGAAAAACTTGATTGTGATTTTGTTCAACAAGGTGTTGTCGACTGTGCTGAACATCAAAAACCTGATTACACTTTACTTGAAAACAATGGCAAAGATATTAATTTTCAAATAATACATTCTTCAAGAGGTTGTGAACGTGGATGTAAATTTTGTGGCGTGAATAAGATTGAACCTAAATTACAAGGATTTTCTTCGATTGAAAATGAAATAATACGCAAAAATCTTGTGTTTTATGATAATAATTTATTACGAAACCCCCATGTTGAAGAATTACTAAATGAATTAATTAGATTGAGAGAAGAAAAGAAAATTGTAAAATGTGAATCTCAAAGTGGTTTTGATGGTAGAATTTTACGTAAAAAACCAAAATTAGCCAAACTATTAAAAGAAGCTAATTTTAAAGATCCAAAAATTGCATGGGATGGTCCATTCAGAAAAAATAAAAAAAGAAAAGAAGAAATTGACGTTTTAGTTAACGCAGGATACAATCCAAAAGAAATTGCTGTTTTCATGCTTTATAATCATGAATTAAGTTATAATGAACTTGAAAAAAAACGAGCAATTTGTTTTGAATGGGGTGTTCAGATTTCTGATTGTAGATTTAGACCCTTAGACAGATTAACAGATGGTTATAATCCCCATAAGAGAACTCAAGATAATGAAGAGTATTATATTCACAATGGCTGGACTGATAAAGAAGTGAGGCAATTCAGAAGAAATGTTAGAAGACATAATATTTGCATTAGACATAATATGTCTTATCATTCAAGAAAAGCTGAAATTAAAAAAATTTCTAAAGAAGATTCTATGAAAATTAGATCTTTGAGTTATGAAGAAGTATTAAAAACAAATATTATTGATGATGCTTGGAATCCTGCCGAACCCCATTATATTAAAAAAGAACCTAAACAAACTACATTATTATAATTTAATAAAATTGTCATAACCTTATACCATTATATTTTTTCATCAAAATTAATAGAAAATTATCTGTCAATTGAATTTATTTCATCTCCAATACTTTTCAAATGCTCTTGTTTAATTTTTATATATTGTTAAACCAAATATTATATATTGGAGAAATTGTTATGGAAAAAACTGTTATAGAATTATTTGCTGGTGTTGGAGGGTTCCGTTGCGGATTTAATGAAGTAACTTTAGACGGTAATGAAGTTACTGAAAAATCTAATTGGGATTTCGTTTGGGCTAATCAATGGGAGCCATCTACTAAAACACAAGCTGCATTTGATTGTTATTGTGAAAGATTCGGCGAATCTGATAATCATGTATGTAAAGATATTAATGAAATTACTACTAATGAGATAGATATAATCCCAGAACATACTATTTTAGTTGGCGGTTTTCCATGTCAAGATTATTCTGTAGCAAGGTCTTTATCAAATGAAAAAGGTATTGAAGGTAAAAAAGGTGTGTTATGGTGGGATATAGCTAAGGTTTTAGAAGCTAGAACACCTCCATTCGTTTTACTTGAAAATGTAGATAGATTACTTAAATCACCTTCAACTCAAAGAGGCCGAGACTTTGGAGTAATGTTAAGGTCATTTCTTGATAATGGTTATGCTGTTGAATGGAGAGTAATTAATGCAGCAGAATATGGTTTTCCTCAAAGAAGGAGGAGAGTATTTATTTTTGCATATCATGAATCTACAAATTATTTTAAAAAGATGGTTAAAATTCCAGCAAAACAACTTATCTATAATGAAGGTATTTTTGCATCAACATTTCCAATAAACGATGTTGAGTTAGGTGATGATGAATCTGACATATCTAAATACGAAGATATCGTTTACATTAGTGAGGAATTTAAATTTCCATTCTTAAATGCTGGTTGTATGGTTAATGGACATATTCATACATATAAAGTAGAACCTAATTACTCTGGTGACTATAAAACATTGGGAGATATTCTTGAAAATAATGTTGATGAAAAATATATCATATCTCCTAAAAAACTTGAAAAATGGAAATATCTAAAAGGTTCTAAAAGAATTGAAAGGAAAAAACCAAACGGTGAAACTTATTGTTATTCTGAAGGAGCTATTGCATTTCCAGATAAATTAGATGTTCCTGCAAGAACAATGCTTACAAGTGAAAGCACAACAAATAGAAGTTCTCATATAATTGGCGTTGATGAGGAAAATGATATATATAGAACATTAACTCCTGTTGAAACTGAAAGGATTCAAATGTTCCCAGATAACTGGACTAATGTTGAATCTAAAGCTATGACAGAAAGAAGAAGATATTTCATGATGGGTAATGCTTTAGTTGTTGGTATTGTTCAAAAGCTAGGAAAACATTTAGAAAAAATCGTTGAACAGGAAGATTAGCTATTATCTTAAATATAATCTTCACTATCTAATTTCTCAACAATATAAAGTCCTTTAACCCACATTTGTTGTCTATACATTTTAATTCCATTTAATATCAATGGTTTCACGTCTGATGTTGAACTAGTTCCTCTAACAAAAACATTTCCCTCTGAACTCTTAGGGAAATTAGGAGCACTCATAATATTTCCACTTCTATTTTTACGTGGTTGTCCATTTTTATCGAGAACAATAACATCCTCCAATTTATCATTAACAACAAGATCTTTAATTCTTTCCCAAGTTTTGCGAACATCATTTTCAATGAATTCTTCATCAAAAGTAATCATTTTAAATCCTAAAAAGATATTCTCATTCCATTTTGCTTTAGCATGAGGTCTTTGAAAGATTATACATAAAAACCTATTATTTGAAAAGTAATCATAGATTTGTGAATCTTCAAATTCACTGTCATCACTAAATTCAGTAAAATCAAGCGTGAATAGCTTCATATCCTCTTTTCTCAATCCTCTTTCAGTTAATGTTAATGTTTTCCCAATAATACCCAATTTATTGAATAATTTTATACCTTGCATTTTTTTAGATATTCCACCAAACATTTTAACAATAATATGCTCCCCAATACCTTTATTCACAGTTTTAACATCAATATTTAATAATTCAATGAGATTTTGGATTGTTTTTCCCCCATATTGTTCTGTTAACTCATGACATGCTTCATAAATTTCTGAATACGAAGTATATCTTTTAGGCAATTGTTCAAGAGTTTCTCCAAAATGATCTTTTATAATAGAGGATACGACAGTTCTTTTTAATCTAAATCTAGGTTTATTTGGCCATTTTGGAGCTGTATCAATATACATTAATTTTGGTCTTAATTCATAAGATATTCTAGGATATTCATCTTCATAGTTTTCATATTCCTTTTGTAAACCTATAATAAAATCCCTAACTATTTTCCAATCATTTTTTAATATTTCTACATCTTCAGAATTAAATTCATGAAATTGATACCCTTTTATAGGAAAATTTGCATATTGAGATGATTTAACAGTTGTAGGCGAATCGTATAAGTAATAAACAAATAGCATATGTTCTATTTTATGCCAAAAATTAGAATCTGAAAATTTTTCATTAACAATAGTATCTGGCGATACAGCAGTAATGCTCATAGGTTCTTTTGCAACAAACTCTTTTCTGTTGTTTTTGTATTTAATTCCTGTTGTTTTTAATTCAGTTTTAATCCCGTCAATATCCAAATCTGGTTCTTGACGAGTATCTGCAGGATATCCTAAAACAGATTGTTCAATAACATCCCCTGCAATTCCAGTAATTTTCGGTTTACCCTTTGCTTTATCAAAAACATTATTTTTATCTACTTCACCTAAGGTTTTATTGAGACATTCATCAAGAATTCTTACAAGATAATCCTTATGAAAAAAATGTGAATTTGACATAATATCTAATATTGATTATTATATTTAAATTATATAAAATATGAGTAAATTATGTATTGCAAATGTTTATTTTAACTAATAATTAATATATTATTGAGGTAGCAATATGACTGATGATAAAACAAATATCAAAGCAAGAATCAAAAAAGCTGAAGAATTAAAAGCATCTTTAGAAATCAAATTGGAAAAAGTGGCCAATACACCTCGTGAAGATGAATTTAAGCTTCAAATTGAAAAAATTGATGAATTAATCGCTCATCTTAAAGAGGAACTGGACGAATAAAAATTTCAAATTTTCCCAACTAGATAAACTTCATTTTTATTTCATAAACGATTGATTATTATAGCAGTTGTTACTGTCAATGTGTTTTAATTAATCCAACATTAACATTAACGATAGCTTTTTTATATTTCAAGTTTAATTTTTAATGGGATATATATCACAAAAGTAGATTAGGTTAGGTTTTCAAAAAACTTGGCGTTAATGTTTAAGAATGGGAAAATCCCATTCTTTTCCACAAATTTCGTCATGTTTGACATGACTGAACATCAATGATGTCAGTATATACTATGATTAATGATATTTAAAATAGACCCAAAGTCTATGATAATCTTTATTCTTATTTCGTCAACGACTGATTATTTTGAAATTATTCAACGCAACTCCATTTTAATCAGACATACATTAACATTAACGTCACCAATTCCCAAATTCAAATTCAAAAAACTCATGGATATATATCCCGGAGCAAAAATCACTCAAAATTCCGAAAACGCTGGCGTTAATGTCTCAAAAATCATCCCATATGGAAAAAAATAAAAAAAGTTGCAATGATTTACATTGCATTGAAATAACCTTGCGTTAATGTCGCT
>R27__coassemble_178_pt1 | contig 51937 bp, 57 predicted proteins | sample R27__metabat2_low_PE_024 | metagenome-assembled genome bin R27
CATTGGAACATAAAAAATAAAAAAGAAAAAAATCACACAAGTTTTTGAAAGTGCCTAAAAAATTTTTTTCTTAAAAATTTATATATCTATTTATTCAATATTTAAATGATTAACGTAGTGGGTGGATATATGCGATATATTAATAAACAGGATTTATTGATTGTTGCTAGAAACTGTGGATTATTGATGATTGGTATTGGAGCAATGTGTTTAGTTCCAATAATTATTGATTTGATATTTTTGGAGTTTAATGCGGTTTATTTTCTAATGCCTGCTACTATATCAATTGTCGTTGGTTTGATTTTCATAAAAGGATTGGAAAAATATTCAATTAATAAAATACGTATGAAGCATGCCATGATGATATCGTCTTTGTCTTGGATTTGGGCATCTTTTATCTGTGGATTGGTACTTTATTTTGTAACTGGTATAGGCATCGTTGACAGTATTTTTGAATGTATGTCTGCATTAACTGGCAGTGGAATTACAATATATCCTGATGTCGAAATTCTACCATATAGCATACTATTTTTTAGAGCACTGCAACAATGGATTGGTGGTTTGGGAGTAATTGTTATGATAATTGCTATTCTAACAAAACCTGGTGTCATGTCATCCAAACTATATCAATCTGAAGCTCGTGAAGAGAGAATTAAACCATCAATAAAAGCCACAATCAAACAAATCATCAAAATTTATTTAATATTTACTGTTTTGGGAATTGTTTTATATTCTCTTGCTGGAATGCCTCTTTTCGATTCCATTTGTAATACATTTTGCATTATTTCCACTGGTGGTATGAGCGTAAAAAATGCGAACATTGGATTTTATCAAAATGACCTGATATATTTCATTACGATTTTTTTGATGATATTGGGTGCAACAAGCTTTTTGGTTCATTATAATATTATCAAGACACGGGGAAAGTCATTAATTCAAGATATGCAGTTTAAAGCATTAATCTCTTTGATTGCGGTTTCAACTTTCCTGATATATGTAACATCCAATATTGTTCCTATGGACAATTTGTTTACGGTAGTTTCTGCCGTTACAACAACTGGGGCAAGTATTCAAAGTGCAACTGTCATGGGTGGGTGGCCACCATTTACGATATTCATTATAATGATGTTAATGCTTATTGGGGGTTCTACAGGATCTACTGTCGGTGCACTTAAGTTGATGAGGGTTATTACCTTTTTTAAAGGAATATATAGAAATTCACGTGAAATATGGTCTCCAGTGGGTAGTGTTGTTCCATTGCCGAAATCCGACCAAAAAATTACCGAAGAAGTTGTAGCGCAAAGTGGAAATTATATAGCCCTTTATTTTATGTGTATTTTAATCACTTGGTCATTATTAAGCTTATATGGTCATGACCCTTTTAATTCATTGTTTTTCACAATGTCAATGCAGGGTAATGTTGGTTTGGAAATTGGACAAATTTCACAAACAATGGAATGGCCATTAAAGATTATCGGCATGTTTAATATGTTGAGTGGAAGATTGGAAATTTATCCTTTATTGATTACTATGAGGGCAGTATTTGAAATCTTTAAAAGATGAAGTTTTTTCAATATTTTTGTCATGGTGTTTTAGATATGATGTAAAAGTGATTTAATATGTGTTATTATGAAATCTTTTAAAACAATGGGTATGGGGTATAAATTGTTTAATTTGTTCTATTCTTTTTTTTTGAGTTTTGTCTAAAACAATTTTTTAATTCTTATGCATCGTAGATATTGTCTCTTTTTATTTTATTACCTTTTTTCCCAATTGGATTAATTCATTTAAGTGTTATTTCATTTGACCAAACATTTTGTTTAATTGGTATGAATTCTTGTTTTCATTCTCTATTATTGCTTTTGAAAATAACCAATACTTTATATTATATTAAACCAAATTTTATTTTATGAAATTTAAAATAATTGATGATTTAGCAATATTTTTCGACAATACTATTCCTGAAAAGTATTTGTCCAAATTACAGGAATTTTTACTGAGTGGAGCTATTTTTACTGATGCAACTAAAGTTTTGGCAATGATTGTAATTTTCATTATAATCTCTGAAATTGTTTTGGCATTAACATTGGCAGTTCTAAACTTTCCGGTGTCACTATTGATTTTACCATTTTTCGTAATTCCTGGCCTTTTCACATATGTTATTGTCCAACAGGAAAAAAGAGCACAGGAAATCGAAAAAACTGCACCTGACTTTTTAAGGCAACTTTCAAGTATGCTGCAGGTTGGACTCAGTTTTGAAAATGCAATGGAAGACATGTCACAGTATGGTGAAGGGCCGCTATACGATGAAATGAGAAGGGCAATCGTTGAAATTCGTATGGGTAGGAATTTTGATGATGCGTGGCAAGCCATGGCAAAACGTCTAAAATCTAAAGAATTGGAGCGAATTTTTAACATTATTTTAGATGGTCGTAAAAGTGGATCAAGCGTATCTGGAGTACTTTTTGAGGTATCGGATGATTTGAGGGACTTGCTTGCATTAAAACGTGAGAGGAAATCAACTGTAATGATGTCAGTCATGTTCCTTTTAATTTCGGCAATTGTGGCAACTCCTTTTGCGATAGGTATGGTTGGAGTTTATTCTGGGTTTATGCAAAATTATGGTATGGAATCAGAAATTGTTTTGACTGCTCCTGTAGCGGGCGAGATTTATTTGATTATTCATTCTATTTTGGTAGCTTTCATTATCAGTTTGATTATGTATGGTGAGTTTAAAAAAGGAATTAAGTTTTCACTTCCATTGCTGTCTGCATCTTTTGCTATTTTTTACATGGTAACAACATTCGGTGGAAATATGTTTATGGGGGGATTTTAGTGGATGAAAGTGGCCAAACTTCTGCAGAATTTATATTACTTTTTGGAGGAATAATGGTTGTGGTTTTGCTGGCAATTTACATGTATAAAAATTATATGTCTGATTTAAGCGGACAAATAGATTCAAAAGAAGTTAAGGAGTTTAATAATGAGTTAAGAAATCTCGAGAGATACTTTAAAAAAATTTGATTATTCACAGTTAGTTAATACAATTCATTGATTGAATAATTGTAGGCATGATTAACATTATAGTGACTTGCGATACCTAGTTTATATTCTTCAATACTAAAAAGATTAAATTTAAGATTATCTTTATCATTTTTGAGTTTAATGTCTTCATCCATAAGTATTTCAAAGCTATCAAGATCTAAATGAAATCCTAAACCAGTGTATTTCATATAACTTTCCTTCAAAACCCAATAATTGAAGAATTCGTCTATTGGTTTTGGGGAGTTCATGATGTTTTCATATTCACTGTTGAAGAAATAATGTTTGGCTATATTTAAATCAATTGTAGGGTCATTAAATTCGATGTCTGTACCTACAGGTTTATCGGATATTGCACAACAAATCATGTTTCTCGAATGACTTACATTAAAATGGATATTGTCATAGTTGGATATGTATGCTTTACCATATTTTTCAGTTTTGATTATGGGATCGGTAATGTTTTCTTCATTCAGTAATTTCATAACCAAAAGATAAACTCCACAGCTGAGTTTTTTATCCTTATCAAATCGGTAAAAATCGATTTTGTTCTTTCGATTAGTTGAAACTAATTCATAACCTCTTTTCAAATCAAGGTTTTCTACATTGGTATAAGCTAATTTAATCATGTTTCTCTAAGATTAACAATGTCATATCGTCAAATTGTTCTTCATTTTCACTAAATTCGTCAATATCATGCATTAATTGGGATATGATTTTTTGGTCTAATTTACGTGAATTTAAAAATTCAATTAGGCGTTCTTCACCATACAATTCTTCATCATGATTATTTGCATCAGTAATTCCATCAGTGTATAGAACTAACCCTTTTGCAACGTCAGTTTCTTCTGTTACAAATTCATAATTTTCCATAATACCTAAAACAATTCCAGTATCAGTATTTAAAAATTTAAATTCTTTATTTTGATATATTATTGGTGGATTGTGTCCTGCATTTGAAAATTTAAGTTTGTTGGTTTTTTTATTAAAAATTCCTAACCATAATGTTATAAACATCATTTCGGTGTTATTTTCACATAGTTGGTTGTTAAGAATATATAATGCTTTTGCAGGATCTTTTTCAGTTTTCAATATTAGTTTTATTATTGATTGAGTAATAGTTGAAAGAAGGGCTGCAGGAACTCCTTTTCCTGATGCATCACCAATCACCACGGCAACATGTTCATCATCAATTTCGTAATAATCGTAAAAGTCACCACCAACTTCTTTAGCTGGTTTTGAAAATCCAAAAACACTCAAATCTTCTTCATCCATTTTTTCAGTTGGCCAGCTTGCTTTTTGGATTTTTTCTGCAATTTCAAGCTCTGCTTTAATTCTTTCTTTTTCACTTTCAATTTTATGAATATTTTCGATATAATGGTTATTGTACTTTATTAAATCAGTATAACTTCTTGCAAGCAGTCCAATTTCATTTTCTTCATCAGTATATTCAGAATAAATATTAATCAAACCATCCGATTCAATTTTTTCTCCTTTTTTAATAAAATCTTTTATTTTTGAAAAGGATATTGTTGGTCGGATAACCTTACGTTCCACATATCTTAAAACAATTAGACATGGGATGAAGAAAAACAATGAAAGTGCATCTGCGAATACTAATAGTATCACAAAGGCATCCGAATTAGGAACTGGAAGATACTCTATAAGCACATATCCAAAAGTAGTACTTTCGGATATTGTCATTGCAATGATTAAAATAATTAGTGTTACAATAAGAAATGAATCCATAATTTTTTCAAGAATCGATGTGAAGTTAACCTGATGAATCTTGGAGGTCATTGGTTTTGTGAAAAATGAATATAACAAAATCAAAACAATCATTGTTTCAAACATTAGAATGTGGTGAGAATCAATCTTTATTGTATAATCTGCAATTATGATAGTCGCAATAGAAATGATTAATAATAAAACAATTGCAAAATATAATTTTTTATTCAATTTTCTATTTGATAATTTTGGGGTATGAATAAAGTTGATTTTTCTGGAAATCCATATTCCAATAACACCAAACATGAATCCAAAGTTGACATAGTTTAAAAAGTATCTAAAAAATATGTATGAGCTTGAAGCTAATCTAGGATATGTGATTACAAATAATATCTTGGTGAGTATTCCATACAATACCCCAGATAACAGTAGCAAAACTAGAAATTTAGATAAATAATGCGTATTGATTAGCCTAGGACTTATAATTTTTGATTTTTTGTGAATTGGTTCGTACCATAACATATATGACAAATATGAACTTCCGAAAGTAACTAGGGCAGATATTATCATTGTTTCTAGAGAATAACCCCTAATTGAATCACAAATCATATTCCCAATAGTTGCACCAGCTGCTCCGTAGGGTCCAAGTAACAATCCACAAGCAAATATCAAACCTAAATATGCATTTAAACCAGCACCAAAATTTTGTGATCCGCTAACATAATAATATGCACCCAAATCTAGAATAATCATCAGTATTAAGGGTATTAGAGTTTTTTTTAATTTGGATTTCATTATTCCACTTTTTTAGTAATTTTCAGATGATTTTCACCATTTTTATATTCATAATGTAAGTCATCTGCCATCTGTTTTGTTAAATATATTCCTAATCCCCCAATATTTGCATCATCAATATTGTCCGGGAAGTCAGGATTTTCTTTTAAAAGGGGATTAAATTCAATTCCATTATCAACAAACTCAATTGTTAATGTTGAATTATCATAGTCGGCATTGACTTTAACATAATCACTATTGGAATAATTAACGATATTTACAAAAACCTCTTCAAGAATCAATTCAATTTGAAAATCCTGTTTTTGAAGGATACCTTCAATAAATTCATTTAGTTTATATATTTCTTTGATATCTAAATTTATGTTTATGGATTTCATTTTATCATAGTTATTGTGCTAAGTTTTTCATTATTCTATAATATGTGTTCTTACTATTATTAACTTTATGCAATTTTTTGAAAATTTGTTAATCATGAGTTGTCTAACTTATGGATTTTTTCATTGTTTTCATATTTTCTATGATTTCTTCATATTTCTGACGCACTTTAAATAGTTAGAATATCTAAATTATAATTGACAATGAAAAGGTTTCTAAACTTTTTCAATGATAAAAAATGGTTAATTAATTAAATAATTGTCAAACCTTTTGGAAGATGGAGTTCAAGGTAATGCATGCTCGTTAGAGTCAAAGGTTTGTGAAGGAGAATCATTAATTTCATAGGATTGGAATAGTTATATTTTGGTTGTGATATGATGGATATGTTAATAGGTGGAAAGCATATTTCCAGTGAAGATTTGGTTGATGTTGTAAATCCGTATAATGGTGATGTACTTGATACAGTTCCAATTGCACACAGACAAACTGCAGATTTAGCGATTTTGGAAGCTAATAATGCTAAAAGTTTTCTTCAAGAAATGTCTGCTTTTAAAGTTTCAAATAAATTATTCAATGTTTGCGATAAATTAAAAGATAATCGTGAGGATTTTGCAGAGTTACTAACTCTTGAAGTTGGAAAGCCAATAAATGAATCTCTTGTTGAGATGGACCGGTCTATTGAAACATTGAAACTTGCAGCTGAGGAAGCAAAAAGAATTTATGGTGAAAGCGTTCCTTTGGATGCAGGTCTTAACGGTAAGGGATTTTTTGCATTCACTCAAAAAGTTCCATTGGGTGTTGTTGCAGCCATCACTCCATTTAATTATCCTTTAAATTTAACAATTCACAAAATTGCACCTGCAATTGCATGTAAAAATACTGTAATCATAAAACCTCCAACAGAAGCGCCATTAACAGTAATGAAATTTGCGGAATTGTTAAATGAAGAGTTTCCTGATGGTGTTGTAAACACTGTAACTGGATATGGCTCTGAAATTGGAGATTATCTGGTAACTTCTGCTGATGTTAATAAGATATCATTCACTGGAAGTGTAACGACAGGATTGATGATATCTCAAAAAGCAGGAATGAAAAAAGTTACTTTGGAACTTGGTGGAAATGATCCCTTGGTTGTTTTAAAAGATGCAAATATAGATAATGCAGTTAAAGGTGTTATTAATGGGGCTTTTCTAAATGCAGGTCAGGTGTGCATGGGTGTTAAAAGAATAATAGTTGATAATGAAATAGCAGATGAATTCTGTGAAAAATTGGTTTTGGAAACAGAAAAATTAGTCATGGGAAATCCTTTGGATGATTCAACTACGTTAGGCACATTAATTAATGAAAAAGCTGCAATTCAAGTTGAAGAAAGTGTAAACAATGCTGTTAATGGTGGTGCAAAAATATTAACTGGTGGAAAAAGAGATGGTGCTTTTTACCAGGCAACAGTGCTTGACAATGTCACACATGATATGGATTTAGTTATTAATGAAACATTTGGTCCTATTGCACCGATTATTCGTGTTAATGGGGTTGATGATGCTATAAAAATGGCCAATGATACTGAATATGGTCTTCAAGCTGGTGTATTCACTGAAAACTATTACTCTGCAATGAAATGTGCAAATGAAATTGAAGCCGGAACAGTATTTGTTAATAAGCAGTCAACATTCAGAACTGATAACATGCCGTTTGGTGGATTTAAAAATAGTGGTGTTGGAAAAGAAGGAATAAAATATGCTGTGGGAGAAATGACAAAAACCAAATTAATTGGTTTGAATTTAAGATGAACTTCTGGCATATTTCATTATTTTTTTTTGATTTTTTTTACTATTAATGGCTTATTAATTTGGTGGCGCTGAAAACAAATTATTAAAGCTATTTTAAATAATTTTCAACAAGGTTACGTGTTTCGTTAAGGGATTCCATTGGTATGCCCTTTGGCATTGCTCCAAGTTCGCCTTCAACGTCTTTGAGGATACTTCCATTCATTCCTAAAAACATTCCTTCACTTACTATGTCGCTGAATGCTTGTGGTGGGAGCAGGGAGACTCCAACTTTATTGTCGTCTTTAACATTCAAATCATTAGTTACAACTGTTATGGCTCTTTTTCCAAGGTTAACATTACATAACATGAGATTGTCATTTTTAGGATGTTGTGTAACGCTCATTACTTCTCCAACTTTAATGTCAATGCCCATGATTGGATCATTAATGGGACCTAATGCCAAACGCTCTTTTAAGCCGATGATGGTGTCAAGGAAAAATCTGACCTTCGCAATATTTTCCTGTGTTTTTTCCTTTTCGTCCTTTGGAGCATTGCTTAAAAACTTTTTATTCCAATCGTCTCCGCCTAAATATTCAATAATCTTTAAAGCCTTTTCTTTTAAGCTAGCAACATCTGGTGAGTTTACCAATTCGTCACCTTCTAGATAGGAATATGTTAATGATTGGAAATCACTATTCATCTGTTTTCCTAAATCAATAGCTTGTTTTTTATTCCAGCTTCCTCTAAATGAAGCTGTTGGAATTAGATTTAAATAATTTTCTCTTGCTTTGCTTGCTACTAAAATTCTATAATCTTTAGTTGTATCCCACATTTGAAGTCCTCTTTTAATTCTAACTAATATTTTAATTTTATAATTTAATAAATTTTTTGTAAAAAAGCGATTTAAAACATTTAAAACATAAACTATTTATATTAACAATAAAATAAATTTATACATATTTAATTTAATTATTATTACTTGTGGTGTAAACATGGTAGAAGTTTCAAAATTACGTAGTTTAGAGATTTATACAAATACAGGACATTATGTAGGGCGTGTTGAAGATGTTGTTCTTAATATTAGGTTAGGGACTATTTCAAAATTGCAAGTTAGGGCTATTGAGCAAGAAAGAAAACCTGCTGGATTCATGAATTCATTTTTAGGCAGTATTCGTGGGGAAGTGCCTGAAGAAAATGATATGAGGTCTTTTCAAAATGATGTTTTGACTGTTGATTTTGATAAAGTTCAAGCTATTGGGGATATTATGTTAATTAACCCAAGGGATATGAAAAAAGTAAATGCAGAACCACAAATCCCTGAGCCTGTAGTTCCAAAACAACCTGAAACTGAACCACAAAACGAAACTCAAGTCCAATTTGATGCTGAAAGATTATAATTAATCTTTCGCCAGTTCTTTTTTTTTATAATTTTTATTAGATTTACATTTTATAGTGTGATTTTTATGAAAGTAGGTATTATAGGCTGTGGAGCCATTGCTAATATTATAACAACAAGCATTGTTCCAGAGAATAATGGTATTGAAATTGCATACTTCTTTGACAAAGATATTGAAAGAGCGGAAAACCTGGCGTCACTGGCTGGCGGTGTGGCTGTGCTTGATTTTGATGAAATGGTAAAAAATGTTGATTTGGTCCTTGAATGTGCTTCACCGGATTCTGTTAAACATTTTGCACCTAAAGTTTTAGGACAAGGTCGTGACATGATTATCATGAGTGTTGGTGCATTTATGGACATTGGATTTTATCAAAAAATAGAAAAAATCGCTAAACAGAATAATGCTAAAATTCATTTGCCGTCTGGAGCTATTGTGGGTTTGGATGGGATTAAAGCAGTTGCTAAATTTGGTTTAAAGGAAGTAAGCCTCGTTACCCGTAAATCTCCAAAATCTTTAGGTAAAACCATTGACAAAGAAGAAGTTTTATTTGAAGGAAAGGCATCAGAAGCAGTAAAGGAATTCCCATTAAATATCAATGTTGCTGCAACAATCAGCATTGCCTGTCAAAGGGACATTGATGTAAAGATAATTGTAGATCCGAATGTTGACAGAAATGTTCATGAAATTACTGCAAAAGGAGATTTTGGTGAATTTAAAACAACAACAATGAATTATCCTTGTGCGGCCAATCCAAAAACCAGTATGCTGGCGGCACTTTCAGCAATTAGATTGCTTAAAAGTTTTAATGAAACTATCAGTGTGGGAATGTAATGAAAGATTATGAAGTTTATTCGTCTTTGAAAGTCCCTAAAAACTCAAAAATCATTGTCAGGCTGGATGGTAGAAGTTTTCATAAGTTGGCTGATGATTTGAATTTAGTTAAGCCGTATGACGAGAATTTCTATAAGGTCATGGCTGATGTTTGTAAAGATTTGTTTAAAGAGTTTTCTCCAAGTTTTGTTTATACTTTTTCAGATGAAATAAGCTTGCTTTTAGATAAAATTCCTTTTGATGGAAGAATCGAAAAAATCAATTCTGTAATTGCCAGTTTCACTGCCAGTTCATTTGTAATGCATTATGGGGAGGATTTTAAAAAGCCTCCTGCTTTTGATTCAAGAATCATCCCAATTGCTGATGGGGATGTATTAAAATACTTTAAATGGCGACAGGATGAATCCTGGAAAAATTGCATTGCATCACATGGCATTTATTTCTTTAAATCCAAATATTCAAATAACGAAGCTAATGATAAAATAAATGGGCTTAAGTCAAGTGATATTCATGAATTATTGTATCAAAATGGCATTAATTTAAATGATGTTGAAACATATAAGAAAAGAGGAATTGCAGTATACAGGAAAAGTAAAAAAATAATCGGATTTAACAAAAAAGAAAATAAGGAACAAATTTCATATAGGACTTATGCTTACGTTGACTGGGATGTTCCAAAATTTAATGAAGAATTTTTTGAAAATATTATTTAGGTGAAAAAATGGGCTTTATTTCAAAAATTTTTGGAAATAATGATGAAGAATTTAATGAAGTTCGAGTAGATAGGGAAGTTCTAGAATCTGTAATCTATTATGCTAAGAAAGCTTATCCAAATGAATTTTTAGCTTTTTTTGATGGTGAAATAAATAATAAAATACTTTATATTACTGGTCTGATTTTTGTTCCTGGTGAAACCTGTGAAACTGGTGCTGTAGTGCATACTGAAATGATTCCTATGAATACAAAATATTGGGGATCAGTTCACTCACATCCAGGTCCTAGTGCAAGCCCATCTGATGCCGATTTGACAACATTTTCAAAAAATGGTTATTTCCATATGATTGTTTGCCTCCCATATTCTTTGGCGACATTTAAAGCTTATGACAGGTATGGTAATAATCAGGATTATATTATTGGGGATTATAGTTATTTGATTGAAGATAAATCTGATGAATTCTTTGATGAAGATGATGTCCTAAATGATAATGATGAGTTTAAGCCAGGACTTCTTGACGAAGACGATGATGAATTTTTCACAACTGATGATACTTTTGTTGACCACTATGAAGAATATGAGAAAAGAAACTTAAACAATAATCCTCAAGTAATAAAAATTGAAATCAATTCTGATGGTAGTGTGAAAAGAATTTATCGCGATTTTAAAAAATAGTCTTATTTTAAAAAAATAAAAATAAAAAACAATAATGGTGAAAATCGTTTTTTATTTATAATTCAAGCCCAATAGCTTCGTAAACATTGTTCAATTCTTGGATTTCTTTGATGACATTTTGTGGAATCTCTTTATCTAAAGTTAAAATCATAATAGCTCTTCCACCTTGTTCATCTCGTCCAACTTGCATTATTCCAATGTTTACTTGGTGTTCTCCTAATTTGGTGCCAATACTTCCGATACTTCCAGGAACATCTTCGTATTTTGCAATAAACATGTGTCCTTCTGGAATAACGTCTACCCAATAATCATTTACTTTTAAAATTCTAGCTTCGTGTAAGTTTGTACCTTCGGCTGAGAATTTATCTTTTGAACTTTTAGCAGTTACTTTGATTAATGAGTCATATCCTTTAGCATTATTTCTTCTTCCTTCAGTAACGCTGATTCCTCTGTCTTTAGCAACAAGAGCAGCATTGACAGCATTTACTGGAGAACTTAAGAATGGATTTATTACACCTTGGAGTACAGTTCTTGTTAAAATTTCTAAATTATCAATTTCAGCTAATTCTCCACTGTAAACAATCTCAACTTCTTTAATTTTACCGTTGACAGCTTGAGATATGAAACTGCCTAATTTTTCACATAATTCTAAGTATGGAGATACTTCTTTGTATGTTTTATTGTCGATACGTGGCATGTTCAATACATTTTGAGGTGTTCCACCTTTGAACAAATCAATTATTTCATCAGCAACAATAATTGCAGCATCTCTTTGTGCTTCTTTAGTTGAAGCAGCAATGTGTGGAGTTAATACAATGTTGTCAAGTTCGAATAATTTTGAATCTTCAGCTGGTGGTTCTTCTTCATATACATCCAATGCAGCTCCACCAATTTTGTTGTTGACTAAAGCATCATATAATGCATCTTCATCAATAATTCCACCACGGGCACAATTTGTAATAAATGCAGTATCTTTCATAATTTCAAATTGTTCTGTAGAGATTAAATGTTTGGTTTCAGGGGTAAGTGGTACATGAATTGTGATGAAATCTGCATTTTTAAGCACAGTATCCAAGTCGGTTAATTCTACGCCCATTTGTTTTGCAACTTCTTCTGGTAAGTATGGGTCATATGCCATTGCATCCATTTCAAATGCTTTACATCTGTTTACAACTTGGGAACCGATTCTGCCCATTCCAATTACACCGAGAGTTTTATTTCTAAGTTCAACTCCCATGAATTTTTTCTTTTCCCATTTTCCATCTTTAACAGATTTATCAGCAATGGATAATTTACGAGCCATTGTAAGTAATAATCCCATAGTATGTTCTGCAACAGTAATTGATGTGGATTCTGGGGAGTTTACAACCATAATACCTTTCTCGGTTGCAGCATCGAGATCGATGTTGTCCACTCCAACACCAGCTCTTGCAATGATTTTCATGTTGTCTGCTTTTTTGATAATGTCAGCAGTAAGTTTTGTCCGGCTTCGGACAACAATTCCATCGTATTCATGAATGGTATTAGCTAATTCTTCAGGAGTGATGCTGGTATCAACAACGACTTCAGCTACTTCCTTTAAATTTTCAATACCTTTTTCGTTAATAGCGTCAGCAATAAGTACTTTCATTTTTTCACCATAATAATTGTTTTTAGAATGAATATTTAATAATAAATATTAGATAAAAATATGTTTTTTATTATATTTATAATTTTAAATATAATTCCATTAAGTAATATTTTTATAAGCATATTTCATAACTATTAATTGTTCATTGTCTTTTTTTATAAATGGACCTTGATAACAAATGGTGTGAAAAAATGGTGTCTTTCGAAGAATTTCCAATTTCAAGTTCAAATTATATTGCAGGATATAGAATTGTTGAGAATAAAGGATTTGTATATGGTTTGTCAGTACGCGCAAGAGGTCTTGGGGGTGATATAGGTGCCGGTCTCAAAGGACTTCTTGGTGGGGAAATCAAACAGTATGTTCAGATGATGGAAGATTCAAGAGATGAATCTATTGAAAGATGTGTTGTTCATGCAAAAGAATTGGGGGCAAATGCAATTATTTCCATGAGATTGGACTCAGACAGCATTTCTCAAAATATGCAAGAAGTTTTAGCATATGGAACAGCTGTTATAATAGAAAAAGAAGGGTAATGATATGTTTTTTGATGATTTGAAATACAAAGAAAAAGTAATTCCACAGTGTATTTTAGGTTATGGTCCATTCATGGCCGAACCTTATTTTGGGCACAGATCCAGACTTTATCAAATTGATTTATATGATAATCCTCAAAATATTGCTGATGTAATCATAAGCTCTTATAACAATGGTGTAAGAGCTATAAATCTTGTTAATGATGATAATCTACTTAAAGCATATGATATTGCATCTGAAAATGGATGTGAAATGAAAGTCATAGCTACAATTGGAAAAAGTGATGTGGATTATCTAAATCCTAATTATGATATTGCAAAAGAAGTGGATTGGGATGAGGATATTGAGCTGTTTTCAACCTATGATTGTCCGGTAATGCTTGTTGATGAGTTTATTGTTGATGGGTATGATTGGAAGTTGACTTCAAAAATATTGTCTCAAATAAATGACACTGGTTCACTTTCGGGATTGGTTACTGCATTTCCATCAAAAACAACTGATTTTCTCAATGATAATATTGACACTGATTTATTTGATTTTTATATGATTCCATACAATTCTCTATCTTATATGATGGATATAAGTGCATTTAATAAAGCTCAAAGGCAGGAATTTATTCAAAAAGTAGTCAATTTAAATAAAAAAATTATTGCTTCAAGAGTTTTTGCAGTTGGCGTTTTGAAACCACAGGATTCCTTTGAATTTTTCAGGAATGTTGATTTTGTTGATGCAATCGCTCTTGGAGTGGCTAGCGTGGATGAAGCAAAAGAAGATTTTTCTCTTTTGAGGGAATATTAGAATTTTACAACTTCATATTCTTCAAAAGGAACTAACTTTTCTTCTTCAAGGGAGTCATTTAAGGCTTTTAACCCATTAATCAAATTTTTTATATTTTTATTTGATGGTTTTTTACCTGTAATTTGCAGATATTGTCTTGGACTAATGTTGCAGTATTCACATTTGAAATTGCAGCATCTGTCTTTTTCTTCGCATCCGTATCCTTCCTGGTTTTCATCTGTTCCAATTACGATGTCATCCAATATTCTGGATACTCTTTCATCGGATGCGAACATGGCTATTTTCTGTGTTTTTCCACATATTCCAATAGCTTTTTGACCTGCATAATTACAAACCCATTTGATTGGGTAATTTTCCATATCGCTAATGCTTAAATTCTCCATTTTGCCACCTAATTTTCTTTTCTCTCTTTAATCATTTTCAATAATTCTTTTGAATTTTCAAATTCCTTCAGTTCCCATGATTTGATTACAGGTATGGTTCCGATAGATTCTTTTATCTTTTCATTATTGATTATGAACACTGGTTCGGATGTTGTCACCACAGACAAATCCTTTAGGGGAACTGCCATTCTTTTCAATGTTTTTTCAGTCCTGTTTTTTTCAACATTCGCCATTAATGGGGATTGTTTTTCTGAAGTTTTCATCTTAGCCACTGCATCAAAAGGACTTTTGTTTGTTGAAACAACACCATATCCTAACTTTGATAGGTCAAGAGTATCATCAACATTGCTGAATTCAATATCTTCCTTTTGCGGTTGTTTCAATAAATCAATATCGAGTGTTACTTTTGTATTTAAAATCTCTTCTAAAATCATGGCGGTTTCAGTATTGGCGCGAACAATTTCGTTTTCATATTTGTACATTGTCGCCCTTGAAACATGGGCCAAATCCGCCAAGTCTTTTAGGGATAATGAATACTCCTCACGATATTGTTTTATCACATTGCCGTCAATCTTAACAAAATATCCTCCTCTGTCCGCCAGAATTTCAGGATATTCATTATAAAGAATCATGTTTTTCAAGGTTTCAAAGCCAATGGTGGGAATGTCGTATCTTTCGTAGATTACTCCCTCTTCTAGAAAACCGTTTCTTGATCTTTCTCCGATAATGATTGGGGAAGCAAGAAAAATATTGGCCAATTGTTTCATTTCATGAGCGTTTGTCTCATTGATGCTGTCTATATTTTGAAATGTTTTTAAAAGTAGGATGAGTAGTTTTTTACGTGCCACTATATCGAAAGAACCTTGGTCATAAATATCTGAAGTTTTATAACCTTGGGATTTTAATAGTTTTTCAATATTATGTAACAATTGGCTTCTAGTTAACATATTAACTTACCTCTTTGTAAACTATATATTCTTATAACTGTAATATATGTTATTATTTGAAGGTGATTGTAATTAAGTATTTATATATTGGAATAGATGATACGGACTCTCCCGATGGGATGTGTACCACTTATTTGGCAAGTCAGATAATTAATGAATTTAAGGATAATGCGATAGAACTTGTTGACTATCCTAGGTTAATCAGGTTAAATCCGTTTGCAAGATTCAAAACTCGGGGAAATGGTGGGGTCAGTTTAAAAATTTTAAATAATGAAAAGGCTGATTTGGCTCGAGAAATCGTCCTGAATGAAGTGGAAAAGCTATCGATGTTTGACTGTGACAATACAAATCCTGGCGTAATTTTTTATGATGGGGAAATCACTGAAGAAATGGAAAATTATGCATTTAGAGCCATTTATGAGTTCATTACAATTGAAGAGGCAGAAAAATTTGGAAAATCTGTCGGTTGTGAAATTCATAAATTCAAAAAAGGCAGGGGGATTATCGGATCAATTGCTGCAATTAGCTTGCCATTATCTGATTATACTTATGAGCTGCTTGCATATAGAAGTGCGGATAATTATGGTACAAAACGTCAAATTGATTATGAATCAGTTTATTTGATGGATAAAGAAACATTTCCGGATACTTTTGAAAATATTGACTATTCAGAAAATTACATTGCCATAGAACCAAAAACTCCATGTCCTGTTTTATATGGTATCAGATCAAATAATGTTGACTCTTTGCATACTGCCAAAAACATTGTCAAGGTTGGGGAACCTATTGTTGACTGGTGCATTTTCAAAACAAATCAGCATACAGATATGCACATCCAGAAAGCAGATAATATTTCAGACATGAAGCAATATGGATGTTATGAAGTTATCGGTGAAGTAAAAAATGTGCCTAAGATTATAGATGGAGGGCACATGTTCTTTTTCATCTTCGATGAATCTGGCGAGATTGAATGTGGTGCTTATGAGCCAACAAAAAATTTTAGAAAGATAGTTTCCAATTTACGCCCTGGTGATGTCATTAAGATCTTTGGGGGGATTGGGGAGCAAAATACATTTAACATTGAAAAATTTCAGATGTTAAAATTAAATGATGTTGAGTATCAAAATCCAATATGTGAATGTGGAAAAAGAATGACTTCTGCGGGGAAAAATAAGGGATTTAAATGCAAAAAATGTGGGAAAAAAATTACATCTGACAAAAAAGTTCCTATTAAAATTACTCGAAATTTAAAAAATTCTCAATTTTATGAGACACCCGTTTCTGCAAGGAGACACCTTTCAAAACCTATTTGTAGAATGAATTTAATGTAATTGGGCTTTTTTTATTTATTTATTTTTAATTTAACTGTTTTTAATTAAAATTTTTTTATTCACTTTATGTGAACTTTTGTTTAATTTATACTAATTTTTATTCATATTTTTAGAACTTGTGGGAACTAAATCATATGGATTTATATACTTGTTTTTTTAAAGTATGCTTATCACATGTTAACGCATGTTGGGTGGGAGTGGGTACAATTCCAGATACTAATCATATTTATCGTGAAAAGACTGATAAGAGAATCTTAAAGAAAAATCCGTGGAAGGATTATAGATTACATGTTACTGTACTTGTTTTAGTGATTATTGCTGAGTTAATCGGTCCTATTAAAATTCCATTGGCAGAAGGTGTTGAAGTTTCAATAATGCCTCTTTTATATTCTATGGTTTTAGGTTTAGTGTTTTATTTGGCAAAACCTATTACTTGGATTCAAAGAAAGCAAGCTAGGGTTGCTGAAGGAGCCATGATGCTATTCATAGGAATACTGATTGCTAAATTGGCTGTTTCCAGCGGTCAATCAATGCATTTGATTTTTGAAATGGGTCCTGCATTGTTGTTACAAGAATTAGGGCATTTGGCAACACTTATCATTGCACTTCCTGTTGCCATACTTTTAGGATTTAAAAGGGAAGCTATTGGTATGACAAACTCTATTGGTCGTGAACCGGAAGTTGCAGTTGTTGTTGATAAGTATGGATTTAATTCTCCCGAAGCAAGAGGGATTTTTGCATTATTTATCATAGGTACTATAATCGGTACTGTGTTTATTAGTTTTTTAGCAAGTTTAAGTACTTCTTTATTGCCTTTGCATCCTTATGCATTTGCTATGGCTAGTGGTGTAGGTAGTGCAAGTATGAATGCAGCTGCTTTAGGTCCAACTCTTGCGGCATTCCCGGCATTGGAAACAAATATCGAAGCTTTTGCAGGATTCAGTAACTTGCTGTCATTTTCCATTGGGATTTATATTGTGATATTTATCGCTCTTCCTTTGACTGAAAAATTATATTATATTCTCGAGCCTAAAATAGGAAAATCTTCCGGTGATGGAAATGATAATCAAGATGAAGAAACAATTGGGGGTAAATAAATGCCTGATTTACTTGATGAATCTGTTGATGTGTCCGTTGAAGGTATCTTTAATTGGATACTTCTATTGACAATATTTTCCATAATCACTGTCATTGGTAATTATGTAGGTTATAAACATCCAATTTATGATTCCTTAGTTGGTATGGGCATATTGTCTGTAATTACTTTGATAGGCGTTTGGTTAGAGCGTAAACTTCCATTAAATATTTCTTCAATTATTTATATTAGTCTAATTGGAATTTTCATTGCTTTTCCAGGAGTTCCAACTTCCGAAACAGTTTTGTATTATGTTTCAAAGGTTGAATTATTATCTATTGTAACTGTGTTTTTAGCCTATGTTGGAATAGGTATTGGAAAAAGTTGGGATGAGTTTAAGGCACTTGGTTGGAAAGCAATTATCGTTACTGTTTTAGTTATCGCATCCACATACCTTGGATCAGCAATTGTTGCACATATAGTATTAGTTATGACTGGTGTTCCAATATAACAATCTTATTTTTTATTCTCTTTTTGTGTTTTTGTTATAAATTTTTATTTATTTTTATTCTCTTTTTGTGTATTTTTAAAAATTGAATGCTATTAATTTAAATATAATAGGTTTAGTAATCTATTAATATTGAGCATTATTGGTTAATTTTTGGTGCTGATTTGGGAGTTGGCGATTATTCCGATGCGTGATGATGAGGGGCAAGTAGAACATATTTACCGTGAAAAAACGGATAAACGAATTTTAAAGAAAAATCCATGGAGAGATTATAGATTACATATTACTGTACTTATTTTGGTAGTTGTAGCTGAATTAATAGGCACTCAAAAAATTCCCATAACTGGTGATGTTGCAATCACTATAATGCCTCTGATTTATACAATTGTTTTAGGTTTAATATTTTATTTGGATAAACGCATTACATGGATTAAAAGAAAACAAGCCCGTATTGCTGAAGGGGCTATGATGCTTTTCATTGGTGTTCTAATTGCTAAGTTGGCGGTTTCAAGTGGCCAGTCAATCCATCTGATTTTTGAAATGGGTCCTGCATTGATATTGCAGGAAATAGGTCACTTGGCAACTATTCTTGTACTTCCTGTTGCTTTACTTTTAGGATTTAAAGAAGAAGCAATTGGTATGACTAATTCTATTGGTCGTGAACCTAATGTTGCTGTTGTTGTTGATAAATATGGTTTTAACTCTCCTGAATCCAGAGGAGTATTTGCAATATTTATTATCGGTACTGTAATTGGTACTATATTTATCAGTTTCCTTGTTACTTTATCATTGTCATTCTTGCCATTGCATCCATATGCATTTGCTATGGCAAGTGGTGTGGGCAGTGCAAGTATGAATGCGGCAGCTATTGGTCCTACTCTTGCAGCTTTTCCAGGATTGGAATCACAAATCGAAGCGTTCGCAGGATTCAGTAATTTGCTTTCATTTTGTGTAGGTATTTATATTGTAATATTTTTGGCACTTCCTTTAACCGAAAGGGTGTATCGTTGGTTGGAACCAAAAATTGGAAAAGATTCAGTTGAAAAGGAGGATGAATGATGACTGATTTGATAGATGGATCTGAAAATGTTTCCGTTCATGGAATTTTTAACTGGATATTACTGTTAGCGATATTTTCAATCATTACTGTAATTGGAAATTATTTGGGTTATAAACATCCTATGACTGATTCTTTAGTTGGAATGGGAATACTGTCCCTTATAACTCTTGTGGGGGTATGGCTTGAAAGGTATTTACCATTTAACATCTCTTCAATTCTTTACATAAGTATAATTGGAATCGTATTGGCATTTCCTGGAATGCCGACTTCTGATTTCGTATTATATTATGTTTCTAAAATAGAGCTTTTATCTATTGTAACTGTATTTTTAGCATATGTTGGTATAGGAATGGGTAAAAGCTGGAATGAATTTAAGGCTTTAGGTTGGAGAGCCATTGTTGTTACAGTTTTAGTTATTGCAGCTACTTATTATGGTGCAGCAATTGTAGCGCATATAGTATTGGTTGCAACCGGTGTTCCTGCAATCTAATTAATTTTTTTCATATTCTTTTGAAAAATTGTTTTACATCGTAAGTTACTATTTAATACTACTTTTTACAAATACTAAATAAGGTGTTTTATGTTTTTACAAAATATTTCTAAATTTATTTCAAACTATAGATATGAACAGGCAACTGTAGAATCCATCACTACTGTCAAAGCAGCTTTTTTAGACTTTTTTGGAGTAACATACAGAGGATCTGTTGAGGATGCTTCAAATATAGCCTTTAACACAGTTGAAGAAATATTTTCTGGAAACTTAAATTTAAATTTAAAAGCGTCTGTTGTGGGTAGAAAAACAAAAACCAGCATATTGAGTGCCGCATTTTTAAATGGTGTTGCAGCACATGTGCTGGAATTGGATGATGGTCACAGGGGTGCTCAAATTCATTTGGGTGCGGTTATATTTCCAACTGCATTGGCTATTGCCGAAAGTCATGATTTAAGTGGAAAAGACTTTTTGGAAGGTGTCATTGTCGGATATGAAGTTGGAATTTTGCTTGGAAAACTGGTAAATCCTGAACATAGGAACAAAGGGTTCCATACAACAGGCACTATAGGAACATTTATTGCAGGTGCAGTCGCTTCAAAATTATTAAAGCTTGACGAAAAGCAAATTTTGAATGCTTTGGGATTATGCGGAACTCAGGCTGCAGGTCTTTTAGAATCAGACCATGGAGGGTCAATGGGTAAGGCATTGCATGCTGGAAAGGCTTCTTATAATGGGCTGTTGTCTGCATTGCTTGCAAGAAACGGTTTTACAGGTAGCGAAACAATATTTGAAGGTGATGAAGGATTCTTAAAAACCATGGTATATGATAATACTGATTTTGACCAAGATAACTTTTCATTTGAAAATGCCCTAAAAGAAGTCGGAAAAGTTAGGGTAAGGGACATCTACTTTAAAAAATATCCGTTTTGCAGACATTTGCATTCATCAATCGACACAGCATTAAAACTTAAGGCAAGTATAGGTGATGAATATGATCACATTGAAAACGTGGCTGTCAAAACATACGAAATTGCTGCCGAACATGATAATTTCAATCCAAAGAATCTGGAAGAGTTAAAACAAAGTTTGCCTTATGCTGTAGCTATATCTTTGGTGGTCGGTGAAGTAAGCGTGGATAAGATAAATCAATTAATTGAATATGGCCTTTTGGATAATTATTCCAGTGTGGATGTTGTAAACAGCATTAAAAATATTGCAAATAGGATGATTGTCATTTCTGATGATAAGTTAAATCAGTTATATCCGAATAAGAGGCCTTCTAATGTCATCATTAAATTGGATAAACAATTTAGAAACGGTTTGTTCCAGAATCTTACATTGCTTCCTAAAGGTGACTTTGAAAATCCTCTACAATTAAGGGAATTGATTGACAAGTTCAAAGGTTTGAATCCTCTTTATGATATAAAAAATTTAACTGTTATTGATAGATTGGAAGATTATTCCATGGCTTTTGTTGTTGAAAAATTGAATGGGCAGATATTATGAATGATACAAAAGAATTTCTCAAACAAATGGGTATCGAAGAGACTTACAAAGATTTCCAATCAGATAAGCGATTTAAAGATGGCGGCCAATATCGTTTTGAAGTTCCTGGAATTCAATCACCAAAAACAATGGATGCCCTTTTAGAGGAATCAATTAAAGAGGATATTTTTATTCATAGGGTTACTCAAACCAAGGGAATAATGATGCTGGGTGATGATGAGATTTCAGAAATGGTCGCCTTGGCAAAGGATTATGGATGTGAGTTATTCTTATCAGTAGGTCCAAGAGCAACCTATGATACTTCAGCTACCGTTCATACCAAAGAGGGCAGTCGGATTGGATATAGGTTAAGAGGTTATGATAATCTGGTTTATGCTGTTGAAGATGTTAAAAGAGCCTGCAGGTTAGGTGTTCGGGGAATATTGTTGTATGATGAAGGACTGCTTTGGGTTTTAGATAAAATGAGAAAAGCCGGAGAACTTCCATTGAATGTTCATTTCAAATTATCCGCTCATGCAGGTCATTCCAATCCTGCCTCAGCAATATTGCTTGAAAAAATTGGTCTTAATTCACTGAATCCTGTTCGAGATTTGCAAATTCCAATGATTGCAGCCATCAGAAATGCAATCGATATTCCAATTGACTTGCATACTGAAAATCCAAAGTCTACTGGAGGATTCATAAGGCATTATGAAGTACCGGATTTCATTAGGGTAGCTTCTCCAGTTTATCTTAAAACCGGAGGTTCGGTTGCAGCCAATCATAATTGGGACACTACTGAAAAAGAAGCTATAGCACGTATAAAGCAAGTTAAATTAGTCAAAAGGGTAATTGATGCATACTGTCCTGATGCCATTCCATCTCCAAGAAATTCCAATAATCTGTCTGTTCCCGAGTGATTTTATGGATATTGTTAATGATATTTCTAAATCTATTGTTGAAGCTTCAACTAAATTATCCGATGATAAATTGAGAGCTCTTGAAAGGGCTATTGAAATGGAAACAAATGAAAATGCTGCATGGTGCTTATCACAAATTTTAGAAAACTATAATGTTGCTCAAGATACCAAGTTTCCATTATGTGATGATACTGGAATTGCCCATGTTATTGTAGAAATAGGCTCTGAAAGACAGATTACTGGGGAGCTATTAAGTCAGATTCATGAAGGAATAGAATTGGGTTTAAATTCCCTTCCTGCAAGGCCAATGGCAGTAAAAGGAAATGACATTGAAAGAATTGAACAAAGTGAAGGTTTATTTGAAAAACCGGGAATGCTTAAGCCAGCGCCTATTTTGATAGATTGTGCAAATGATGAATCTACTTACAAAAGAGATATTTCGCCGGATACTCTAAACATTCATTTTTTGCTTGAAGGGGGAGGTCCTGAAATAAGAGCCAAAACATTGAGAGTTTATCATAAGCGCTCTTTTTCCAATGTGATTTCAACAGCTGTCAGGTGGTTAAACGATTCACTGAAGATGTTGGGATGCACTCCTTCAATTCCAGCAATTGGCATTGGAAGGACACATTTTGAAGCAACATCTCTTTTGTTAAAGGCAATAGCTTATGGTAATTTGGATAATCAGAGTGATGTGGAAAAATTTGTTTCGTCCAAGTTAAATGAAAGTCAAATAGGTCCTTTAGGTTTGGGAGGAAAAACAACTGTTTTAGGTTCATATGTAAATATCGGAAATCAAAGAGCAAGTGGCGTTAGAATAGTTTCAGTCAGGCCTTCTTGTTTTGTTGAACCGAGAGTTGCCTGTTTGAAATTGTAAAATTTATATACTTTATTCATATATGTTTAATTAATTAAAAAAGGATAAGAAAATCATGAGTGAAAATAATTTTAGAGTCAGTCCTCGTTCATTAAAAACTACAATTTCTAAAGTTGAAACGGATAAAATTATTACTCGAGGATATAATCAGAGAGATTTGATTGAAAAAATAAGATATAGTGACATGATTTATTTATTGTTGAAAGGAAAATTGCCTTCTATTAAGGAAGGAAAAATATTCAATCATGTCCTGGTTTCTTTTTGTGATCATGGTGTTACTCCGCCAAGCACTCAGACTGCACGTTTGGTTGCTTCATCAGGCTCTCCAATTAATTCAGCAGTTGCAGGAGCATTATTGTCCTTCGGCCATAAGCATGCTGGAGCTATCCAAAAAACAATGGAGTTATATCAATCTAAAATTAACTCTTTGTATTTAACTGAAGATTCTGCTCTTGACAATAAGCAGATTGCAAGTTTAGCCATTGATATTTATAATGAATATATTCTGGGAGAAGAAAAGATTCCTGGTTTTGGTCATAGGTATCATAATGTCGACCCAAGAGCTGATAAATTAATGGACATAGTCATAAAGGAGGGCTTTGTCGGACCTCATATCAAACTTGCATTGGCAGTTGAAGATTTGGCATATCAAAAGAAAGGAATTAGATTGAATGTCGATGGTGCAAATGCAGCGATTCTGTCAGATTTGGGTTTTGACCCTGAAACTGGTCTGGGAATATTTATCATTGGAAGAATTCCGGGTATTATAGCACACATCAATGAAGAGAAAATGGAAGAAGAGGAATTCAGAAGATTCTGTGATCTTGATGATATAGAATATTATGGAAGGTGAAAAAATGGAATTTAGTGATGTAATTAATGAAAGGTACAGTGTTAGGGGATATCTTGATAAGGAAGTTGAAAAAGAAAAACTTGAATATGTTTTAAAAGCAGCTACAATTGCGCCAACAGGTGTTAATGCACAGCCGTTTAAGGTATTTGTCATTGATACTAAAAAATATAAACAGGAATTGTCTGAGATTTATGGAGCCAAATGGTTTGTAGAAGCACCATATGTATTGTGTGTTGTTGCAGAATTGAATAAGGCATGGACAAGGCCATGGGATGGAAAAAACATTTCTGATATTGATGCAACAATAGTTATGGATCATATGATTTTGGCTGCTACAGATGTAGGTCTCGGCACATGTTATATTGGAGCATTTAAGAAAAATAAAGCTCATCAATTTTTAAACTTGGATGAAAATGAAGAAGCAGTACTATTTACTCCATTGGGATATGGTAATGCTGAACCAAGAGACACTCCAAGAAAAGAGTTGGATGAATTTGTTGTTTACATAGATTAAAATGAAACTTTTTATTTTAAGTGCAGATAGCTCTGATGAGATAAAAAAAATTTCAGAGGAGTTATCTGAGAAAAAATTTATAATGATTGAAAGTGAAGATAATTTTGCTTTAATGAAAAAAAGAAGGTATGGAAATTTATTAATTCAGGTTGTCTGCTTAATTTTGGCTTTGCAGGTATCAATGCTATTTTTGTTTATTAATCTTGCTTATTTTGCATATTCATATCTCTGGGCATCTCCCCATGTATTGATTACAACTGAAAAAGTCGGGGAAGATGGTGAAAAGCTTGAATTTGACAGCATGGATGATGTATTGAATAAGGCAAATGCTATTTTATAATTTCATCCACACTATATTCTTCTATTTTTCTTATCAGCAGCGGACTTTTTGCATTGAGGTATTCTGATTCTTCACCTATTTTGGCATCAGAAAATACTTGGTTTGCGTTGGGTTCGCTAAATAATGCTATGATGTCATTTATAAATTTATCATAATCCTTTTGAATTTCCTCATTGCTAAAACCTAATCTGGGAAGTTCTTCAGTCCAAATGTCTTCTCCAGGAGAGAATTTTTTATCAACTAATTTGCCGTTTTTGATTTCACTATCCAATGTAAGTGAAAAATTTTTATTTAAAATTATCCAAACTGCTCGTTCCATATATATTCATTAGATAAAATGATATAAATATTATGAAGTTGATATTAAAATTAGTGTTATTATGGCAAATGTTAAAATGTTTAAAATATTGGGTGTGTTGTTGGCCGTAATGTTGATTGTTTGGGCTTTGTTACCAATTTTAAGACATCAACCATTAACTAATGATGTTATGGCAACTACAATTATATTGATTACGATTGCTATTGCATATTTGATAATATTATTCAATCCATCTTGGACCAAGGCAGTTTTCTTTTTTGAGGGGATTGTAATTGGTGTCAGCGGATATATGTTATTGGATTATCCATTTAATATAGAACTGCTTATAGTTGGAGTAATAATAATTATAATAGCTATCCTAGCTTATTTACAAAAATTACCTCCTAGTATTTTGAAATGGTTCTATAGATAAATTATTTATCTTTTATTCTTTTTTTTATTAACAATTTTTATATACATTTTGTATTTTAAATATCTTTTTTTAATCTAAATTAAATTTCAGCTATTTTTACTAATATTAAATAGTAAAAGATATATATATTGCACAATAAAAATAAGTGTACCATGGTGATTAATTATGGCAGAGATATCAGACGCAATCGCAATGATAAAAAAAGCTGAAGCTGATGCTGAACAACTTATTATTGATTCAGAGTCTCAATCTAAAGACTTAATTGCTGAATCAAAAGTAAAAGCTGAAGAAATCATTTCTCAAGCTAAAGGTGAGGCAGAAGAGGAAGCTAAAAATACTGTTTTTGATGCAGAAGATAAAGCTAAGGTAGAAGCAGAATCTATTGCCAAAAAGTCCGATGAAGATGTTGCTAGCATTAAAAATGCTGCTATGGCTAATGTAGATGAAGCTGCTTCAGTTATTGTCAAAAATATTTTGTAGTGTGAGATTATATGTTCAAGACAGCTAGAATGCGTAAAATTAGAATTGTTACACTTGATAAGTATGTAGCTCCGACTGTGGATGCTCTCCACGAATCAGGGCTTTTACAAGTCAGTGATATTTCTGATAGCGTTCAGCAAGATCCTGAATTAGCGGAATTAGTTACTCCTGCTAAAGCTACTCCATACACTGGTAAATTATCTTCACTTCTCATGAAAACAAATGGTATATCTGAACTATTAGGAAATTCTTTATCAGAAGGCCATGGGTTAAAGGACACTTTAATGTCTTTTATTAGTCCAGACATGCCAGTTCAAAAAGAAGTTGAGAAATTAGATACTGAAGCTTTTATTGAAAAAGCTGAAGATACATTAGCTCAGGTAGAAGCTAAAACTAGTGTTATTGAAGGAAAACTAGCCGCACTCGACACTGAAACAAGTGAACTAAAGTCTAATAAAAGTTTGGCTAATCGCTTATCTAATTTTGACATGGATTTAGCTCTTTTAAAAGATTCAAAGTACACTTCTACTACTGTTGGAAGGATTGATGCTGGATCTACTTCAGAAATCAAAAATGAATTAAGTAACTTGACAGATGAATTAGATGTATTTACTGTTCCTGCTGACAATAAAGACGAAGAAATTATTGTCGTAGTAACATTAAAAGAATTAAGTGATGATGTTTATTCAACACTTCGTAAATATGACTTTGAGAAAATTGAAATAGGTAATGTTGAAGGTACTCCTCAACAAATCATTTCAAATGCTGATTCCAGATTATTGACCATCGAATCAGAACGTGCTTCTGTTAAATCAGAATTAAAAGCAGTTGCTGAACAATGGGACGATGATATATTAGCTCTCAAAGAACAATTAGAAAATGAAAAAGATAAGAACGAAATTTTATCTTCATTTGTTCAAACTAAAGATGCATATATCTTTGAAGGATGGGTTCCTGTAAAAGATACTGAGAAAGTTGAACAATTGGTAGAAAAAAGTTCTGATGGACATTGTGCCTTTGAAACAATAGAGGTTGAAGGTACAGATGATGAAGATGTTCCTATTTTACAACAAAATGGATGGTATTCAAAACCTTTCGAATTCCTTGTTGATATGTACTCTCCAGTACGTTACAATTCAATGGACCCAACTATATTTGTTGCAATTACATTCCCATTATTCTTCGGTTTCTGTTTAACTGATGCAATTTATGGTTTGTTTGTATCTCTTATAGGTGTTGTTTTATTAAGAGGATTAGGTAAAGTCAAAGAATCTATGCATGCATTTGGTTGGATTTTAATATGGTCCGGTTTGTGGTCGTTCATACTGGGTATGATAACTAATGGTTTCCTTGGAAATTTCCCAGACCAATTCTTTAAATATAAGTTACCGACTGTAATTGAAGCAGTTGATGCTTTTAAACATCCTGATACTATATTAATTATTGCAATCGTTATAGGTGTTATTTACACCAACATTGGTTTTATCTTAGGTGCTATTAACAACTTAAGATATGGTAATGTTAAAGAAGCATGGGGTTCTCAACTTTGTTGGTTTATATTTGAAGCAGGAATTATCCTTATTGCTTTAGGTGCTATGTCATTCAATGTTTTAGGAATGAAAACTCCAGTATTAGGTTTACCTGCTTTAGCTATAGGTGGAGTATTAGTAATCGCTACTATTGGAATTTTAATATGGGCTAACGGTGCATATGGTGTAATGGATATCTTCGGTTTCATGGGAGATGTATTGTCTTATGCTCGTCTTTTAGCATTATGTTTAGCTACCGGTGGTATTGCTATGACAGTAAACATTTTAACTGGATTAGTTAATAATATGATTCCATTTGTTGGTATTATTATTGCTATCGTAGTATTTATCGGTGGTCATATTGCAAACTTCCTTTTCCAAGTATTGGGTGCATTTATTAACGCTTTACGTCTTAACTATGTTGAATTCTTCTCTCAATTCTTCATGGAAGGTAAAGGTAAATTCGAAGCTTTCAAAGCAAAAAGGACATTTACAAAAATTAAAAATTAAAAATTTTTCATTTATATCTTAAATTAAATTAAAAAATCAATATTATTTCAAAGGTGAATTAAATATGGTAGAAATTACTTTAGGTACTGCTTTAGCAGCTATTGGTGCTGGAGTAGCAATTGGTTTTGCTGGATTAGGTTCCGGTTTAGGTCAAGGTATGGCAGCTGCAGGATCTGTAGGTGCAGTTGCAGAAGATAATGATATGTTTGCAAGAGGTATTATTTTCTCTGCATTACCAGAGACTCAGGCTATTTATGGTTTCTTGATTGCAATCTTATTATTAGTATTCTCTGGATTATTAAATTCAGCTAGTGGTGGATTAGCAACCGAAGCAGGTATTGTCGCTATCGGTGTAGGTGCATCCATTGGTTTTGCTGGTTTAGGTTCCGGTATGGGACAAGGTATTGCAGCAGCATCCTCCGTTGGTGCTATTGTAGAAGATAATGATATGTTTGCTCGTGGTATTATTTTCTCTGCATTACCAGAGACTCAGGCTATTTACGGTTTCTTGATTGCTATTTTACTCATGGTATTCGCTGGAATTTTAGGTGGAGCTTAAGGGGGCAATTTATATGAGCTCAGGCACAGATAAAATTGTTTCAAGCATCATGTCTGAAGCCCAAGAGAAAGCTGATGTAATCATTCAAGAGGCTAATGCAGAAGTGTCATCAATTACTGCAAAAGCTGAAAAAACTGCTGAAGCTGAAAAAACTAAAATATCAGATAATGGTAAAAAACAATCTGAAATGAGATATCAGCAAATTATCTCTGAAGCTAAGATGAATGCTCGTAGAGCTGAATTAGGCGCTAAAGAAGAAGTCATTGAAGCTGCTTTTACAAAAGCTACTGATGAATTAAGACAAAAAGCTGCTTCCGGTGATGAAGAGTATGAAATTGCATTAACTAAAATGATTAAAGAAGCTGCTGATGAACTTGGTAGTGATGATTTAATTATCCAATTAAATGAAGCTGATACTAATAACTTAAAAAGCGAATTATCCGGTGATGTGAAACTTGACTCATTTAAATTAGGTGATGTTATTTTCACATTATGTGACCCTGTTGATATTGCTGGTGGAGCAATTGTTAAAACCCCTGATGGTGCAGTTAAAGTAGATAAATCTATTGACGATTCAATCTCCGACCGCGATGAATACGAAAGTTTATTAGCTAAATTAATTAAAGAGGCTGCTGATGAAATTGAGCATCTTAATTTACTTATTCATTTAAATGAAGTTGATACTAAAATGATGAAAGATGGATTATCAGATAATGGTTTATACTCTTTCCAATTAGAAGATATCAATTTAACAATAGGAGAACCTATTGATGCTATTGGTGGAGTTATTTTAAAAACCGCTGATGGATCTGTAGAAGTAAATAACACAATTGATGCAAGATTAGAAAGATTTAAAAGTGTCTTACGTAGTGAAGTTGCTGAAATATTATTTAAATAATTAGGAGGATAAATTATGGCAGATGGAATTGCTACCTTAATAAGTTCTTTAGGTCTTACACAAGAAACCTTCTTGGCATTCTGTGTAATCACAATACTTGTTGTTGGTGCAGTAGTTGTAATCATTACATCCAGACCAATTTTGGACATTTATCCTTATCTTAACCCAAGTGCAAGAGTAAGAGCTAGAAAAGGAAGATTATTTGATGAAAAACAAATTTCTGAAATTGTTGAAACCAACAATGTAGAAGAAGTTGAAAACTATCTCAAAGGTGTTCCTGAATATGCTGATGTTCTTGATGAATATCCTCTTGATAAAGCATTAGATGTTGAACGTGCTAATACTTATGACTTTATTGCAAGAATCGCTCCTAAGGAAGTAAAAGATCCTTTTGCTGTCATGTCTAAAAAAACTGACATAGACAACATTAAAAGTCTTTTAACTGCTAAGGAAGTTGGTCTTTCACCAGATGAAACTAAAGAATTATTAATTCCTTGCGGATCATTATATGGTGATTTGGAATCATTAGCTGATTCTGAAAAGGTAACTGATATTGTCACAAGTTTAGATGGTACTGAATATGCAGCTGCTTTAGAAGATGCTCTTCCACAATATGAAGAAACTAATATGATTCTTCCATTAGAATCTGCTTTAGATAAATATTATTTAGGCAATTTATTACGTTCTTCTGATGTTCCTGCTGATGAAAATAGACAAATTGTATATTCATATGTTGGAACTCAAGTTGATGTAGCTAATCTTAAATTAATTATAAGGGCAAAACAAGATGGTCTTGATTATGATCAAATTGCTCCTTATATGTTAGAAGAAGGATACCAATTACGTGAATGGAAACTTAAAGATTTAATGGAATCTCCGGATGTTACTAATGTGGTGTCTGGTTTAGAAGGAACAAAATATGCTGAAGCATTAACTGAGGTAATTCCAGTATATAATGAAACTGGTTCAGTAGCTGTATTTGAAAAAGCATTGGATGTTTATGCATCAAATTATGCAAAATCCTTATCCGTTAAAAAACCATTAGGTGTTGGTCCAATTATTGGTTATTTAAGTCAAAAAGAAAATGAAATTAAAAATTTAAAAATTATTGCAAGAGCAAAAAGAGAAGCAGACTTCCCTAATTCTAAAATCATGGAGATGTTAATATGAGTTCTGTAGCAATTATAGGTGATATTGACACTGTATCTGGATTTAGACTTGGTGGTGTCAAAAAAGCTGAAGTTGTTAACACTTCAGAAGAAGCTATCGCAGCTTTTGATAAATTTTTAGATGATGAAATTTCAATTATTATCATTACTCAATTAATGGCTAATGAAATACGAGAACACATTAATAGGAAAATTGGTTCTGATGTATTACCAATGATAATTGAAATACCTGATAAAGATGGGTCCTCAGAAGGATCATCTGATCAAATAAATGACCTTATTAAAAGAGTTATCGGGGTAGAGATGGTTAAATGATTATTGAAGGAAATATTATTAAGATTGCTGGGCCTGTTATTATCGCAGATGGTATGAGAGGGGCTCAGATGCTTGAGATGGTTAGAGTAGGTGATGAAAAGCTTATTGGAGAAATCATTGAGCTTGAAGGTGACACCGCTACTATCCAAGTATATGAAGAAACAGCCGGTATTCAACCGGGTGAAGTAGTTGAATGTACTGGTGGTCCATTGTCAGTAGAACTCGGTCCAGGTGTAATGAGTTCTATTTTCGACGGTATTCAAAGACCTTTAAGAATCATCAGAGAAGAATCTGGTGATTTTATTGCAAGAGGTATTGATGTAGATTCTGTAAACAAAGAGAAAAAATGGACTTTCAAACCTGTAGCTAAAGTTGGAGATGTTTTAAAAGGTGGAGACGTTCTTGGTGAAGTTCAAGAAACCACTGCAGTATTGCACAAAATTATGGTACCTCCAACACTTGAAGGTGAAGTAACCGAAATTGCTGCTGAAGGTGAATACACTGTATTGGAAGACATTGCTACTGTAGGTGGCGAAAAAGTTCAAATGCTCCAAAAATGGCCTGTTAAAAGAAGTCGTCCATACATTGAAAAATTAGATCCAGATATACCTTTAGTAACTGGTCAAAGAGCACAAGACACTTTCTTCTCCGTAGCTAAAGGAGGAGCAGCAGCTATTCCAGGTCCTTTCGGATCAGGTAAAACTGTTACACAACAACAATTAGCTAAATGGGCTGACGCAGATATCGTTGTATATATTGGATGTGGAGAACGTGGTAACGAAATGACTGAAGTACTTACTGAATTCCCATTCCTCGACGACCCTAAAACTGGTAATCCATTGATGGACAGAACTGTTCTTATTGCAAACACTTCCAATATGCCGGTAGCAGCTCGTGAAGCATGTGTATATACTGGTATTACTATTGCTGAATACTACCGTGACCAAGGTTACGATGTAGCACTCATGGCAGATTCAACCTCAAGATGGGCTGAAGCTATGAGGGAGATTTCTGGAAGATTAGAAGAAATGCCTGGGGAAGAAGGTTACCCAGCATACTTAGCATCCAGATTAGCACAATTCTACGAAAGAGCAGGAAGGGTAAAAACTATTGGTACTGAACCAAATGTTGCATCCATTTCTGTAGTTGGTGCTGTATCACCTCCTGGTGGGGACTTATCTGAACCTGTTACTCAAAACACATTACGTATCTGTAAAGTGTTCTGGGCGTTAGATGCATCTCTTGCAGATAAACGTCACTTCCCTTCAATTGACTGGTTACAAAGTTATTCTTTATATGTAGACAGTATTGAAGGTTGGTGGGCTGAAAATGTAGCAGCAGACTGGAGAGCAACTCGTGACCAAGCTATGGGATTATTACAAAAAGAATCAGAGTTACAAGAAATTGTACAATTAGTTGGTCCTGATGCATTACCTGAAACTGACCAAGCTACTTTGGAAACTACTCGTATGTTAAGAGAAGATTTCTTACAACAAAACGCATTTGATGATGTAGATACATACTGTGCTCCTGATAAACAGTACAAAATGTTAAAAACCATTTTATTATTCTACAAAGAATCTCTTGCAGCAGTTAACAGAGGAGCTCCAATTGCTAACATTGTAGCATTACCGGTTAAAGAAGAAATCGGTAAAATGAAATACATCCCACAAGATGAATTTGATGCAAAAATTGAAGAAATTCAATCCGCAATTACTAAACAATGCAGTGAGGCTTAAAAATGAATACAAATATTAAAACTAGAGAATATACTACTGTATCTGAAGTCTCAGGTCCTTTAATGGTTGTTGAAGGAGTAGAAGGCGTTGGTTACAATGAAATTGTAGATATTGAAACACCTACTGGTGAAAAAAGAAGTGGACAAGTTCTGGAAGTAACTAAAGATGTTGCTGTTATTCAGGTTTTCGAAGGAACCAATGACTTAAACACTAAAGATACCAAAACCAGATTTACCGGTCAAACCGCAAAAATCGGTGTATCCAGAGACATGATGGGACGTATCTTTAACGGTATTGGTAAACCTATCGACGGCGGACCAGAAATTATTCCTGATGAAGAATTAGATATTAACGGGGCACCAATGAACCCTGCTTCTCGTGAATTCCCTGAAGAATTTATTCAAACTGGTATCTCTACCATTGACGGAATGAACACATTAGTAAGAGGACAAAAACTTCCTATTTTCTCAGGATCTGGTTTGCCTCACAACGATTTAGCTGTACAAATTGCAAGACAGGCTAAAGTATTAGGTGCAGACGATGAGTTTGCAGTAATTTTCGCTGCTATGGGTATTACAAACGAAGAAGCAAACTTCTTTATGAGAGATTTCGAACGTACTGGAGCTTTAGAAAAATTAACAGTATTCATGAACTTAGCAGACGACCCTGCTATTGAAAGAATCTTAACTCCAAAAATGGCATTAACTACTGCTGAATATTATGCATTTACCTTAGGTATGCAAGTATTAGTTATCTTAACAGATATGACTAACTACTGTGAAGCTTTAAGGGAAATTTCTGCAGCAAGAGAAGAAGTACCTGGAAGAAGAGGTTATCCTGGATACATGTACACTGACCTTGCTGGTATCTATGAAAGAGCAGGACGTATCGATGGTAAAGAAGGTTCTATTACTCAAATGCCTATCTTAGTTATGCCTCAAGACGATATTACTCACCCAATTCCGGACTTAACTGGTTATATTACCGAAGGACAAATCGTATTAAGTAGGGAAATCTCAAGGAAAGGTATTTACCCTCCTGTAGATGTACTTCCTTCACTTTCTCGTTTGATGAGTGGTGGTATTGGAGGCGAAAAAACTAGGGATGACCACAGTGGTGTATCTGACCAACTTTATTCTGCATATGCGGAAGGTCGTGAATTAAGAGACCTCGTTGCGGTTGTAGGGGAAGAAGCACTTACTGAAAGGGATCAAAAATTCTTAGAATTTGCTCAAGCATTTGAAGACCAATTCATTACCCAAAGTAAAGATGAAGACAGAACTATCTTTGAAACTTTAGATCTTGGTTGGAGTTTACTTAAAATCTTACCTAAAACTGAACTTAAAAGGGTTAAAGAAGAATTTGTTGAACAATACCTTCCAAAAGATGACTAGTCTCATTACAGTATATGTAGGTGATTAAATGGCACAAGATATTATAGATGGAATTAATCCAACTCGTATGGAATTATTGTCTCTTAAAAATAGGACAAAACTTGCTGTTAAAGGGCATGGTTTGCTTAAAGAGAAAAGGGATGCTTTAATTAAAGAGTTTTTTGATATCTTGGATCGTGTCAAAGGTATTCGTGAAAACGCAGAAAAAAGTCTAAGTGAAGCAAATGAAGCTTTACTTGAAGCTCAAATTGCAATGGGTGATTTAGCTGTTAGAAAAGCAGCTTTATCTGTAAAAGAATCTATTGATGTTGATATTACTTCAAGAAGCGTTATGGGTGTTGCAGTACCTGTTACAGATGTCAAAATGGAAGAAAGGTCCATTATTGATAGAGGTTATGGATTCTCCGACACTACTATTCAATTAGACGAAGCTGCTAAAAAATATGAGGAATCTGTTAAGTACTTAATCGAACTGGGTGAAGTAGAAAAAACAATTTTCTTACTCGCTGAAGAAATCGAAGCTACTAAACGTAGGGTAAATGCTTTGGAACATATTATGATTCCAAGATTCCAAAATACTGAAAAGTATATTGATATGAGACTCCAAGAAATGGAAAGGGAAAACTTCGTAAGATTGAAAATGATTAGATCCACTATTGAGAAGAATGAAAAAGCGGCTGCTGAAGCTGAAGCAGCTAAAAATGTAGAAGCTTAAATTTTTCTTAATACTTCTCATTTTCTTCTATTTTTTTATTATTTTTTAATTAAAGTTTTAAAATTAATTTATTTTTAAAAAAAGTTTATTTAAAATCGTTACTGTAAAATATTTTTTTACTAGAAATTTGTAAAAAGTGTGTTTAAAATGAAAAGAAATCCAATTGACCAGTTTATGAAAGACCCTGATAATAAGACCAAAGTATTCATGTGGATGACTTATGCAATGATTGCAACTACTTTTTTGATAACAATTGGAGCAATAATATTTATTTTGCACCTTGTTGGCTTTTTTTAGCTAACTCATTCACCTTTTTACTTGCTGATTCTACTTTTTCATATAATTTTTCAAAATCTTTATCTTTGTCAACTATTGTGAGTAAAGGTTCTGATTTTTCAGTTATCGATCCGATATGTGGTGTATCATAAATATTTTCTAAATCTATTTTTTCATATTTCATTCTTGTCGGTGAGTAAATGATTTTTTTATAGGAATAATATTGTGCTTTAGGAATTTCAATAATCTCTCCAAAACATGCTTTTATATGTGCATTGAGCATATTTATTCCCAATGATTTTTCTACGCATTCAAATGTTCCCTGAAGTCTGGGATTTATTTCGATTACATATAGTCCATTTTCATTAAGAATATAGTCCACGCCATTAGAGCCAATCAATTTGAATTTTTCTGCTAAATCCTGGGATGTGTTGGTCATCTTGTCATTTATTTTGTTGATATCTTTTACATTGGCCATAATGGATTTTTTGGTTAAAGGCAGAATATTTCCGACATATATAAAACTGTTATTTTTTTCAAAATCGTTAATTGTCAATAATCTTGAATTCATTATTGTTTTTGCACTATCTTTACTTGCAAGAACTGATGAACTTAAATTGATTCCGGAGACATATTCCTGAAGAATAAATTCGCCTTTGTTAAATTGAATATATGTGTTTTTATTTAACATGTTGATATCATACCCACCACTTCCTTGCACTGGTTTTAAAATAAATTGAATATTCTGATAATTTTTACTTATTTCAAATGCTTCATCTATATCAATTACATTAAAAGTCATTGGAGTTAAGAATTCATCTTTGATTTTTTCATAAAAATTATATTTGTTTTCAATATCCTTAACATTCTTATTTCCTAAAATCTTTTTTTTATGTCCTTTTGAAAAATCAGAGGGAGAGATTCCTGAAATGGGTATGATGTAGTCGACTTCATCAAGGTAATCCCTGGAAATTTCTAAAATATTTTCGCTATTGAATTTATCTTCAAATACACCACAACTCACTCCATCCTCTTCTTTTAGGATAATTTTTTGATTTTCAATAATTGGGGTATCTGAAGTTGAAAAGTAACTGGTAGAATAAATCTTATAATTGAGCTTTAAAGCACTGTTAAGCATACTTCTAGTATCAATTCCGATAAGTAATAGCTTTTCCATAAAATATCATAAAAAATAGTTAATTGAAATAGTCCCGAGCGGAGTCGAACCGCCGTCTCCGGGTCCAAAGCCTAGAAGGATTACCACTACCCTACGGGACTATATTTGTTGTATTACAACATTTAATATATCTTTATCATGTAGTATTTAAAAGTATCGGTTCATAGTTTTTGATAAAACAAACATTTGTCATGCCATATGCATTTAGAACATATTTTGCTTACTCTTTCTTTTGAATTAAATATGTTTTCAACTTTTTTAAATAAATCTATGCTATCATATTCCGTAGTTTGGTCAAATTCAGATAACACTTCATTATCCATTGATACGATTTTTTCGTTTTCATTATGATTTTGACATAAATTATCTTTCAAATTTGGGCAAGATCTGCAGATGTCGTCAGGTCTGTTTGTAATTGAAATGGTTGTGCCTTCTGATTTTCTAGCTTGATTGATTTTAGTCATATTTTTAATAAAATCATCGTCATAGCCATATCCCTGAAAACCTTGGAGGCATAATAAATGATGACCTCGTAAAACAAGTTTCATAATATCAGTAAAATAAATAAAAAAAAGAAAAGGTTTGAAACCTTTTTTTAGTCTTTTGGTAAAAATGCTTTAGATACAGAAGCTGCACCTAAAATTTTAACAATATCTCCAGCAATAAATGGAACAAGACCCATCATTAATAAATCGATTATTCCTAATGGTGCTCCTACATAACTGGACCATAATGCAAGGCCTGCAAGACCTGGAATGTAAATTAATGCAAAGTTTGCAACACCGATTACTAGTGCCATTTTTGTAAAGTTACGGGCATCTGCATATTTGTCTCTAATTGCTCCAATGAAGTATGATGCAATTATAAATCCGATTAAGAATCCTCCAGTTGATCCGAGGAGTACTTCAATACCTCCGGTCATTCCACCAAACCATGGAATAAATGCAATACCTAAAACAACATATAATATTTGGCTTAAACATCCATATTTTTTACCTAAAAGTAAACCAGAACATAATACTGCAAATGTTTGTGCAGTTATAGGAACTGGAGTCCATGGGAGTGGGATAATAATTTGAGCCATTATACCTGTAAAACATGCCATCATTAATGACATGAGTAATTTAGTTGCAGTACTAGCATCTTCAATTCTTTCGAATACATTTTTTCTAGTACTATAATAATTATCCATATCGATATTCATTTTTATCCTCCAATTTCTAAATTCTATAATATTTCTGTTTATTATATTATATATTATTTATGAATTTTTTGCGATTTGAAGGATAGGTTAAGTTTAGCAATAAGCCGATTAAACAAAAAGTTTTGAAAAATAAGAAAAATATGGAAATAGTGATTCTATTTCCTAAAATGTGGTATTTAGTTAATAGTTATTAATTTCACATCATGTGGTTTTTTAACTATATTCATTGATTTGAATGCAACTAATTTTTTTATTCCTTTTTCGGAAGCTACATCAACTAATCTTTGGCTGATTACTCCATCAAATATGACACTATTAGCGGTCCCTTCAATACCTTTGATTTCTTCGTATATGTTTTCCACTTCAACCTCTTTGGTCATATTCAATGCTTCATCTAAAATAGCTCCACTGCCAGTGCCTTCAAATTCTTTTAACATATCTTTCATTAAGCTAACTTCATCATCTTCGACAGCTGGTTCTTCAACAACTTCTTCACGAGGAGTGAATTTTTGATGTTTTTTGGAATGTTTATTCTGATATTTTTTATTGTTGTTGTCTTTTTTATTAGAACTATTGGATTCATTCAGAATATTGTTTGTTGCTAAAAATTGTGCTGTAGGAACTTTATCTCTGAGTGCAACTAGAACTTCATCTTTTTCTAGGTCTTCAACTTCTTTTCCTTTTGGAGCACGTGTAATGTAGTCAACATCTCCGATTTGCAAGAGTTCTTTTAAGATAAGTTCTCCGCCCCTATCTCCATCTACAAATGCAGTGGTAGTTCTTTTCTTACTTAATTCACCAATTGCTTGAGGAACACTGACTCCTTCAACTGCAACGGTATTTTTAATACCATATTTGAGTAAGTTTAAAACATCACTACGGCCTTCCACTACAATAATTGCATCGGAAGTGTGTATGCTTGGGCCTGCAGGTAAACGATCATCTCCATATTCAGAGATTTCGTGAACTCTCATTGCTTCCCTTACCTCTTCAATCATTTTCATACTGGCCGGACCGACGCTTTCAACCATGTTTTTGTAGATTTCTTTTGCACGGTTAACAACTTGTTCTCTTTTGACTGCTCTTACGTCTTCAACTTTTAAAGTTTGAATTTGAGCTTCACAAGGTCCAACACGATTGATTGTTTCGAGAGATGCTGCGAGAATGGCGGTTTCAACTCTATCTAAACTGGATGGAATAACAATTTCACCTTTTGCCCTTCCGCTATTGGAATGAATGTTAACTTGGATTCTTCCAATTCTTCCAGTTCTTTGAAGTTCTCTTAAATCTAAATCGTTACTAAGTAAACCTTCAGTTTGTCCAAATACTGCACCAACAACATCAGGCTTTTCAACAATACCGTTGGCAGTAATTTGGGCATGAATTAAATATTTTGTTGTAGTTAATTCTTCACCTTTTCCCATTTTTAAGCCTCCTAAGCTTATTAATCGGGATAATTTATGTAATAACTAAAACTTGCATAAATTATACGATAAACATATTTTTTTATCTATTATACACTAGAAAAAGAGCCAATACATTTAGGAGCGTCACACAATTAAGGTTTTATCAATTCATTCCATATGATATTAATTTGAAATTTATAAAACTCGCCAATCTTCGATTCCTTAATATTTGATTTTTCTCCTGTCTTTGAATTAATTAATAATAATTTATAATAATGAATAATGTAAATAAACTCTTATGAGCATATAATAATTAAAGTATTTTTATAATACTACATGTCTTATATTGGTAAAACTAATATATAAAATGTGTCATATTGAAAAAATATTTTAACAAAGCAATCATAATATCTATTATGAAAAAAGAATATATGGTGAGCTAATGAGCGTAACTCCGAGTGATGTTTTAAATAAAAATAAAAATTTAGATAAGCGGGTTAATGTTGGGGATATTGATTTAAAAAATGTTACTGTTGATGATTTAAAATTTAATGGTGATAATTATAGGGAACATATTCATCTTTGTTCTTTGCTTGAAAATATATCTGCATGCCAAATTTCGGATGCATATAAAGGAATTTCACATCGTTCCGGAACTATAAAATCCATAAAACCTATTAATAATCTAAAAGTGTGGGGAAGCATTTTTACCGCTGAAACTACAAGTGATGATTGGGGAACTTCAGCTTTAGCTATTGATGCTGCAGGTTATGGAGATATTTTATTTTTCAAAGTCGATAATGATGAAAAAGCCATATGGGGTGAATTAGCATCTACTGCAGCTAAAAATAATGGGATTAAAGCAACTGTTATTTATGGATCCGTTCGTGATTTGGATGCTTTATTATATATAGATTATCCTATTTTCGCTTCCAATTTTGTTCCAAATGCTGGTTTAGCTCTTGGTTTAGGTACTTTAAACCAACCAATTGAAATTGAAGGAAATAACATAAATCCTGGTGATTTTTTCTTTGGAGATGAGTCTGGAATTGTTATAATTCCTAAGGAATTGTTCAATAAAGTTATGGTTTCAGCGCTTGAAGTGAAATTAACTGAGTCAGGAATTGTAGAAAAATTGGCCAGTGGTATGACTTTAGCACAGATTACTGGTCTTAGATGAAAATAGTAAAACTTTTAAATATAAACTTATTTGGTATATAAATATTACCGATATGTTTATATACTACTTTTCTTATAAGATATAAACGATACAGATTTGATTTTAGTTTGATTATATGAAATTCTTAGGAAATAGTTTGCATATTGCAAATTCTGGTAAATTAATAGCTAGATCTTCTAAAACACCGTCACCTGGTGGAATTGTCTTTGACAGTAATAAAAATAAGATTGGGAAGGTTAGCTATGTTTTTGGACCAACAAAACAACCATACGTCTCAATTAGGTTATTCAGATCAGCCAATAGGGACCGTATTGCGAAAAATTGTGGTGAAAAACTATTTGTATCAAAACCAAAATCCAAAAAACCTAAAAAAAGGAGGATGAAAGCACGACACAAGAAGTAACAGAAGCTCCTAGAACTAGAGGTAGGAGATCTACAAGAGAACCAAGACAAGAAAAAGTTTTTGATGATAATAAACAGACTGTATGTCCTGAATGTGGTTCTGAAGAATTAATTGGTGATTATGAAAGAGCAGAAGTAGTTTGTGCTCGTTGTGGTTTGGTTATTGATGAAAACCTTGTAGACATGGGTCCTGAATGGAGAGCATTCGACCATGAACAAAGAGATAAACGTACAAGAGTTGGAGCTCCAATTACTTACACTATTCACGATAAAGGTTTAAGTACCATGATAGACTGGAGAAATAAAGATATCTACGGTCGTGATATTCCTGCAAGAAACAGGGCTCAATGGTATAGATTAAGAAAATGGCAAAGAAAAATCAGAATTTCCGGCGCTACTGAAAGGAACTTAGCATTCGCATTAAGTGAACTTGATCGTGATTCTTCAAGATTAGGTCTTCCTAGAAGTGTAAGGGAAGCCGCATCTGTTGTTTATAGAAGTGCAGTAGATAATAAATTAATCAGAGGAAGAAGTATTGAAGGTGTAGTTGCTGCTTCGTTATATGCAGCATGTCGCCGTTGTAATGTTCCACGTACTCTAGATGAAATTGCTGAAGTGTCAAGAGTTACTAAAAAAGAGGTAGGTCGTACCTACAGATTTTTAACTCGTGAATTAAACATTAAATTACCACCAACTTCCCCAGTTGATTATGTTCCAAGATTCGCATCAGAACTAGGACTTTCCGGTGAAGCACAATCCAAAGCTATTGAAATAATCGAAAAAGCTATGGAAAAAGGTTTGACTTCAGGAAGAGGTCCTACTGGAGTTGCTGCAGCTGCATTATATATTGCATCCGTTTTACTTGGTGAGAGAAAAACCCAAAGGGATGTTGCAGATATTGCCGGTGTAACTGAAGTAACCATACGTAACAGATACAAAGAATTAACCGAACAATTGGAAATGGGTGTAACTTTATAGATTAATTAAATTTTTTAATTAATCCTTTTTTTATTATTTTCCTAGGGAATATTTTTCAATTCTATATATTAGTTCTCTAATAATTCCATCATTGTTATAATTTTTAACTTTTGAAAGTCTTTTTTGATATTTTGGAAGTCTTTTTAAGAAGTTTTTGACCATTTCAGCATTCATGATTTCATGGTATTCCCCATAACCCAATTTCTGAACATAAAATCCATTTAATATTTGTTCAAAATTTCCATTGGCCGGAACAGAATAAATAGGTTTTTTAAGATATATTGCTTCGCAGATGAATGTAAAACCACCATTACAAATCACTGCTTTGGATGATGCCAAATCATCATAAAATTCGTCTTCATTAAATTCTTTATAAATTAAATTGTCATCTTTTTCTCTTTTATTAAACCCATATACAATGAATTTTTCATTTTTAAGTGCTTTTAATTTACGAACAAGTTTTTCGCTTTCTCGGCTTGTTTGATAAACAATAACATGATTTCCATCTTTAGGTTCCAATTTCATTATGTCTTCACGGATAATTGGAGGGTAGATAACTGCATTTTTTCTTGGTTTAATTTTAGGATAAAAAAAGCTGGTTAAAATATGTACTTTCGGTTTTACAACATAAGTTTTGATAACTCCCTTTGCTTTGAGCATTTCTCCAAAATATTTTTTTGGATAATCAATTTTAGTTTGAGTCATCATATGAATATTGTCCAAACTAATCAGAGGTATGCCTCTGATTTTAGAAATCAATGTAGCATAAATTTCAAAATCAGTAACAATGACGTCCGGTTTTAGTTGGGCTGCTTTTTTATATAAATTCTCATATCCTACCTTAATATTTGTGGGATTTCTTTTAATGGCATCTGAAAGAGTTTTCAGATTATTCACTTTATTGTTAATGTAAACAGTATTGAATCCTCCGATTTCATAGACGTTGTCAAATTTGGAATTCAAGTATTCGTATGCTCTGTCACTTGAAAATAGGTACACATCATATTTTTCCTTAATTTTATCAACAATGACTCCTGTTCTGATAGCATGACCCATTCCTTCACCGCAAACACAGTAAAATACAACTTTTTTTTGTCTTTTACGATGATTTGCTTTTATTCTAGATCTAGCTGTGTTGTATCTTTCAACCGAATTATCATAACGTGATTTAACTGAATTAATTCTTTTTGCGTTTTTTTCAAGTCCTGATAATTCTGATGTAGTAATCTTTTCATGGCCATGGTCAAAGTTATAATCTAGTTCTTCAGCGTCAGTTCTTTTTCCCAGAAAATCATTCACAGTACTTTTGCCATACTGTTTTATTAATGTTGTAATTCCTTCTTCTTCAAGTCTTCTAGTTGAAACACCAATTTTTGCATTTCTTAATACTTTAAAGGGTTCTTTTTTAGCTAATCTTTCAATGTAGTCAGTATCTTCACCAAAAGTTAATGATTCATCGAAACCATTGCATTCATCGTGCAACTCTTTTTTTGCTATAATTCCATAACAGCCTGCACCATGTGGTTTGATGTTTTCAACGCCAATCATAAAGTAATTTGCAAAATCGTGGAATAATTTGTCTTCAATTTTATTTGACATTGGAAGCATTTGTGTAATAGCTATTCCAAGCCGTTCTATTTTAAATTCATAAATTACATTTCTCAAATAATCGTCTGTAAGTACCAAATCAGAATCTAGAAAAATTAAATACTCTCCTTTGGCAACTTTAGCACCATTGTTCCTGCCTACTGCTGGAAGACCTCCATCTACTATAATACATCCATATTCCTCTGCAATTTCTCGTGTTCTATCAGTTGAATTAGCATCAGCCACTATTACTTCATAATCATTGAAATTTTGTTTTTTTATGCTTTCTAATAAAACTGGAAGGTATTCTTCTTCATTATAGGTAGGTATGATAATGCTTAAAATCATACTTTTAAGTTTATTTTTTGATTTAATAAATCTTTGTAAAAAAAGTTGTTTTTTTAAGTTTCAAGTGTTTTTTGTTCGTATCTAGAATTTGATTTTTTTCCAAGATATTAATATTTTAACATAAAAATAGAATTTTGGTAAATTCATCTTCAAGTTCAGTGGCTCATTTATATTCATTAAATTTTATAATGATTATTTAATTTTCATTATTTTGTTTTTTTATTGAATTTTTAATAAATATTTTTGCTAATGTCTGTTTTAATTAAATTATTGTATGAAAAAAAATTCCGAGTAAATCAATATTTTTTACTTTTTTTTAAAGAATTGTTCTTAAAAAGTTTATTTTTTTTATTATAGGTTGTAAACTTTTAAAATAATTAAAAAATAGATTATTGTGGAGTTTTGTTAAAATGTTGGTTGATAATCATTTTACAGTTGAAATGCACCTCTCCCTATTGGTTGTCAAATTAATTTTTCGCATTTTCTTTTTTGCCTATAATCATGATTGATATTATTGTTAATAGAAATCCGCAAAACATTAGAAATGTTGGAACTTCTGAATAGATTAAAAATCCAAAAGTTAATGCAGCGAAAGGTTCTGCTCCGGACATTATAATGGAGGATACTCCTGAGTCAATATATTTCAAGCTTACTGTAGAAAGAATATATGGCAGGGCAAATGAAAATGTTGAATGTATAATCAGAAATATGATTGCCCCTAGGGGATTAATTGAGATAAAACCTGTAATTTGGCTAAAGTTTGTAAATGGAATCAATGCTATTGAAATGAAAACTATGGAATAAATCAGTATTGTGTAAGTATGATTTCCATTTTCAATTGATTTTTTGGATGCCATTAGATAGATTGCCCAGAATAATCCTGCACATATTCCTGAAATGATGCCCAGTAAGGGAATATCGCTTAAATTGCTTTCAAGAACTCCAGTCATTAATATGCATCCAAAAATTGCCAAAGCCATACAAATTAACTTTTTGGCGGTGATGTTTTCTCTAAATAATATGTATGCTAAAATTAATACATAAATTGGAGCTAATGACAATAATACTGCTGCTAAAGATAGTGGAACAGTGTTCATTGATTCATTGTAACATATATTCAGTCCAACAATACATATTGCACAAAGCAAAAAAAGAGGGATGTCCTTTAATTCTATTTTTAATAATTTGGCATCGGTTAAAAAAATAGCAATTAAAAGGGGGATTATAGCAATTGAAAACCTTAAAAAAAGCAATGTGGTTGAATCAATTCCGTTTTGAGTTAATGTTCGAACGAAAATGCCGCTTGATCCAAACATCAATCCTGCCAATATTGGTAAAATTAGATAGATCTTTTTCATTATATTTAAATTATTTTTGTAATATAAAACTATATCTATTAATTTCAGGGTAATCTTCAAGATAAGAAAATATGTTCCAGGTTACCGTGTAATATTCACAGGAGTTCTTCAGTGGATGCTTCAAATCATTTATAAGTTTCATTTCATTATAGTTGTGGTCGATATAATATGTGGTCTTATTTGAATCGGTATAATTTTTTTGTTCAATGACTTTTAAATTAATGTCTCCCAAATCAATGTTGTCTGTTGGGTTTATAACGTCTACTGTGTAATGGTCGGTTTCAGCACCAGCCACTCCAACGCTCATCCTTAGGATAATTATTCCAACCACGACAAACCAAATTAAAAATCTATTAAATATGTATCTCCATTCTTTAAATCCACGATTCCGGTAAACTGGCTGAATTTCTTCGTTTTTCTCAAGTGAATTTTTATCTCTTAACACTGTGTAAAGAATATAATTCATATAGAATCCATTTCTATATACTAAATATAATCCTAAAATTCCAACCAATGCGGGTGTTCCGAATAATCCTCCATCTATGGCTCCGATAATTAGACAGCTTGAAAAGAAGGCTAAAAGTAAACTTGTAAACCATGGGCGGTTTCTAATTGCTAAAATTAATGTGGCAAATAATGCGGGGATTAACAGAATCACTAAAAAACCAAAACTTGGAACATATGAATATAGGCCAACGCCAGTATTGATGTTACTTTGAACAAAAGGTCCCATAATTTGACTTATAAGGGCTCCAATAATTGACTTTAGCAGGTGGGTATGCAAAATGCTTGTAGAACTCATTGTGTTAGACATAGAACAAAAAACAGTGTTAAGTTTAATTCCCATTTGTTGTCTGAACATGACTTCAAGAGCAATTCCCAAAATTAATAAAAGCCAACCGATTCCCATTGATATTTGAAGGTATTTCTCAGAATCATATTTTTTTTTAATTAATTGTGGTATTATCAAAAACAACCCTAAAAGACCAAAAAAGAGAATGTCCTTTCCTTTTGAGGATCCCATTAAAAATAAGTGTGTAACTGGTCTAATAATTGGATTAAGAATGTCACTTGTAAAGATTATTCCTCCAATCACTATAGATATCAATCCAATTATGATAGTTTTATTAACTTTCATTACAATAATTTAAGTATTAATAGTTTAAATAAATGATGTTCATGTTTCCAATCGAGTATTTCATAGGATTAATTTTAATTGGTATTTGTGCAGGATTTGCATCCGGTCTTTTGGGTGTTGGTGGAGGATTTATTATAGTTCCCCTACAATATTTCTTGTTAAAATACATTGGAGTCGAGCCGGATTTGGCAATGCTTATTTCATTAGCAACTAGTTTGGCAATAATTGTTCCAACATCATTAAGTGGAGCATATAGGCATACTAGGACAATGGATAATATCATTAAGCCAGGATTACGTTTGGGAATCTTTGGAATAATTGGTGGGGTTATAGGTGGATTTGTAGCATCTGGATTGCCATCAAGAATATTGGAAATAATTTTTGGCTGTTTGTTGCTGTTTATAGCAGTCAATAACATAATAAATATTAATAAAGAAAGACAAGATTCAAAAATACCTTTTAATTTGCTTTCAACAGCCATTATAGGGTTGGCTGTAGGATTTTCATCTGGACTTTTAGGTGTTGGTGGAGGAATATTTTTAATAGCTATTCTTACTACTCTTTTAGGATTTTCAATGATTGAAGCTATTGGAACATCATCGATTTTCATTTCATTAACTGCAATTGGCGGATTTTTATCATATGTTGTTTCGGGATGGGGAGTTAATACATTTCCATATTCAATAGGTTATGTAAGCATCATTAATTTTGTTTTAATTACTGCTTTTTCAGTTCCACTAGCATCGGTCGGTGCAAAATTTGCCCATAAAGTTCCGCAAAAGAAACTGAAAATTGTATTTTCAATTTTGGTAATGTATATGGCTTTGAAAATGTTAGGTATTTTACCATAATTTTGATAATTCCATAAATTTTTTAAAGAAAAATTATAAAATATTTAATTATAATTGTTTTAGTGATAATATGAAAAGAAAAGAAGTTATATTATTTATGATTGTAGGAACCGGAACCGATTCAAACTCTGATGATGGAGGTTTTAAATTACTTGCCCAAAAGTTATATTCCACAATAACTAAAATATATCCCAATAAAGTTGTATTTTTTGCATCTGAAAAATCTAGGGAAACAATCAACTATATTGAAGAGTTATTTGTAAATGATAATGATGAATTCATAGTGGATGATGATTATGAGATTGTTCCTATTGATGCTATTGATGATTTCAACACCTGTTTTGAAACATTCGAATCTAAAATATGGGAATTGGATATGGATATAACCAAAGAATATCAAATTATAATGGATTACACATCCGGAACTAAAACAATGTCTGCAGCTATGGCCTGTTGTGGAATGTTTTATAGTAAGGATTTAATTTCTGTCAGTGGGGACAGAACTAAAGGTGATGTTTCTTTGGGAACTGAAATAATAAACTATCAGAATTTGTATAAAATATATGATAGAATTTCAATAATGAGGGCTAGACGTAATTTCAATTCTAATCGATTTATGCCTTGTATTGATGGTTTAAAACGCATTGTAGATATAACAATTCCTAAAGACTCTTTTCTAAATCTCTGTAAATCCTATTATTACTGGGACAACATGGACTTTGAACATGCATATTCTTATTTGAAAGAAGTTGATATGAGTTATCGAGAATTTATTGAAGTTAGAGTTAAATTGGAGAAAAATTTAAGGGCTTTAGGCATTATTGTCAATTCAAAGTCATTAAATTTAAAAAATTGTTATGTGTTAGCATGTTTAATTAACAATTCTAAAAGAAAAGCGGCTGAATATAAGTATGATGATGCTATAGCTCGTTTATACAGATCATTTGAACTGATTGCTCAAGTTAAATTGTTAAAGTATAACCTTCAAAGTTCTGATATAGATACTTCAATTCTTTTAGAAAAGAATGTATCTGAAGATTTCATCAATTATCTAGAAAAAATGAGAGAGGACGGCAAAATAAGAATTGGCTTAACTGCTGATTTCCTATTACTTAATGAATTGGGCGATGAGCTTGGTAAATACTATATGGATAATGAAAATAAGATTAGAGATTTGACTCAAAAAAGGAATAATTCCATTTTAGCTCATGGTTTAGATTCACAATCAAAGGAAGACTTTGATAATTTTTTAGGTATTGTTGTTGATTTGGCTTTAAAATTAGATAAGGATATGAAGAAATTCTTAAATGAAACAGAATTCGCTAAATTTGATTTAAAATTAGAATATAATCAATTATAAAATCGGATTATATATTCATAAAATATTAATGCCCACGCCTCTTGCGGTAACTTGGATATTTTCACCGCCTAATCCAATCAAGTTATAGGTCATTGATAGATTTAAAATTCCATTTCCACCATCTTTTTTAATTTTTTCAGCCAGTCTGATTAAGCATTCATCTTTTCCTTCTTTAATGTTTGAAAGAACTTTTTGTTCAGCTTTTTCAGGTTCTAATTTAATAATTCTTCGGTCTTTATCCAGAATAATCTCAGTTTGATAAATTCCCATTATTTCATGTTTTCTAGATTGCATATCGGTACTTGTTATGAAGTAAAAATCCAAATCATTGATTTTTCGATTACTCTCATCTTCATCATAAGTTATAATCAATTCTTCCTCTTCTTCAACATCAGGTCCGTCCCATTTAACATATTGCTGATGTTTAATGGCAGATTGAATTTTCCTTTCATATTTTTTGATTGTTTTTATGAAATTTGAAAGAATTCCCCCAACAACAACCAAAAGGATATAATTGATTAATGTTGGGAATGCTGCTTGGAGAATAACTAATACTGATCCTATAGTTATGAGATTCCATCCCAATGTTGGATTTTTCAAAATAAAACTGTAAAAAGTAGTATCAATAAAAAGAATGAAAGCACTTATTGCTCCAATATCTTCACCAAGGATTCTATTTGCCAAAATGGTTTCAGCATAACCTGCTACTAACGGTGCAAAAATTAAACCTAAATTCCATCCGTATATATCAATGTGAAAATATAAAAAGATTCCATAAACAATAAGCCCTATTCCTGTACCAAAACTGATACAAAGCACTGCTTTTAGCTTTTCGTTTTTAGTAAGGTCTTTTCTATTAAGTTCCATGTTATTCGTATTTTATTGCAGTACCATAAGCTGTAACAAGAATGGTGTTTCCCATGGTACCGCCAAGATTATCATAAGAAATTTTAAGTCCAATAATTGCATTTGCACCTAAACTTTCAGCTTTTTCAGTCATACTGTTTAAGGAAATATCCCGTGCTTTTTGGATTTCTTCTTCATATCTGGATGTTCTCCCACCTACAACATCACGAACACCTGAAAATAAATCCTTATAAATATTGGAACCAATTAATGACTCTCCAGTAACTAATCCTTTATATTCTATAACTGTTTTATTTTCAAGGGTATTTGAGGATGTTAAAATCATATTTATCACTTATTTCATAAATGTTAAATATGCCCAAATTATTAAGAATATTGCAATAACGACATATAATATTATCTGGGATCTTTTTCTTTGATTTAATCTTGCATCCCAAACTTTTTGACAATCTGGTGAGCATACAAGTTCGTTTAAAGGTATTGGTGTCCCACAAATAGGACAATGTTTATGAGGTTCTACTGCCATTTTTTCATCTCCATTTTATATTTTAAAAAATTCTTTTGTATTTTTAGTAACTTGAACTGCGAGTTCTTCTGCATCAAGGCCCATGCAAAGTGCAATTGTTTCGAGGATATGTGGTAAATATTTCGGTTCGTTTCTATTTTTTTTAGGTTTTTTATCAAAGTTTTTAGGTATTAAAAATGGTGCATCAGTTTCAATCATTAATTTTTCGGGAGGAATAACACTCACTGCCTCTTGCAGGTCTCTTCCTCTTTTCATGTCACAAATCCATCCAGTAACACCTATGCTACAACCTAAATCAATGTAATTTTGTGCTTCTTGTTTTGTTCCTGTAAAACAATGGACAACTGCTTTTTCGACAACATCGTCATGCCTTTTTAATATATCATATAAATCTTTATGTGCTTCTCTTTCATGTAAAAATAAAGGCATGCCTAATTTTTCAGCTAATTCAACTTGTGCTTCGAACCATTTTCTTTGCAAATCCTGTGGTGAAAAATTTCTATTGTAATCAAGACCACATTCTCCGATGGCCACAACACTTTTGTTTTTAGCTATTTTTTCTAATTCATTGATAGTATGTCCATTGCAAGTCTTTGCATCATGAGGATGAACTCCTGATGTTGAAAATAATGTTCCAGGAAATTTTGAAACATATTCTGCAGCCATATGGCTTGAATGTACATTGGTTCCAGTAATGATAAACTGGGTGACTCCAACTTTTTTGGATTCTTCGAGTATTTCCAATCTGTCCTTTTTAAAAGAGGAGTGCATTAGGTTTAAACCAATATCAATGAGATTTTCCACTTAATCACCTATTCATTTATTACTTTAGTACCGATTTCTTCGCCATTCACTGCTTTAATTAAGTTTTCAGGTTCAAAACCATTGGTAATAACAGTTTCTAAATTGGATCTTTTAATCATTTGAACAGCTGTGGTGTCAAAGAATTCGTAAGTTCCTGCTTTAACATCTTTGCCACTTAAAAATTCAAGCAAATCAGTTGCTGAAATTTCAGGAACAAGTTCGGCGTCATCAAATTTGTTAGGGTCTTTGGTATACATTCCATCGACTGAAGTAAGATTAATTAACTTGTCTGCATTAATGTATTCTGCAAGAATTGCAGATACTGCATCGGTACTGTGAGCAGGTTCGGTTCCACCCATAACAATAATTTTTCCACTTGCTGAGAATTCCAAAGCTTCTTGGAAGTTATGGGGAACTCTTTGATATGCTGCATCTCCAAGTGCGGACAATAATAGTTTTGCATTAATTCTTGTAACTTCTATTCCGATATCATCACATTGTGCTTCACCGGCACCTAAATCACGAACTACTCCGATGTATTCTCTTGCAGGCTTTCCACCACCAACAACGACGAATAATTCATGTTCTTTAGATAAATCCTTTAATATAGCACTGTACTCTTGGAATTTTTTACAATCATATTCTTTAAGTAATATTGATCCTCCAATTGCAATAACAATTTTCATAAATTCACCTTATTTATAATGTATCAATTCAATATTATTTAAATTTTATATTGTTTTAATTATAAAGTTCTATATAAGGTGATTTTCAATGAATTTAGTCAATCAGATATATCTTAGGAAATCTTGTCGCAAGTATGTTGATGAAGCCATTGATATGGGACCTATTCATGACTTCATATCCAATGTTAAGCCATTAAATGAGAAAATCGATTACAGGTATGAAATTCTTAAAAAAGATGAACTCAACATTAAGACTCGTTGGAAAGCACCATATTACTTGACATTATATTCCGAGAAAAAGGAAAATTATCTTGAAAATATTGGTTTTGTTTTTCAGCAGGTTTCTCTTTTTTTACAGAGTATTGATATTGGGAGTTGCTGGGTTGGAATGGCATCAGTTAAGAAGAAAGATCCTAATTTCATAATTGCAATTGCATTTGGAAAGTCTAATGACAAATCAAGGGAAGTTAATTCCTTCAAAAGAAAAAAATTATCCAAAATCAGTGACAACGCTGATGATAAATTGGAACCTGCGCGATTAGCGCCGTCAGCTATCAATTCGCAACCTTGGTACTTTAAACATACTGAGGATGGATTTGACGTATATCAAATCAGACAGAATATATTATAGTATATTACCAAATGTTTTTACCATTTGGCGATTACTTTTCAAAT
>R27__coassemble_184_pt1 | contig 51087 bp, 49 predicted proteins | sample R27__metabat2_low_PE_024 | metagenome-assembled genome bin R27
TAAATCAGAATCATCCCAATCATCATAATCCTCATCATCTAAATCAGAATCATCCAAATCGTCTAAGCTATCATCCAACCCATCATCAAAATGATTAATACTTATTATATCATTTACTGCGTCGTTTCCATCTATGGTTATATTTTCATGTGCACTTGCTGCTGAAATAGACAGCACCAATATAAGCAATGAAAATATAATTACTTTAGTTTTAGATTTCATTCATTAAACCTCGATTTTAATTTTTATTCCTAATTCTCTTTAAAAACTAGAAATAATGTTTTTAGCTTTAAATGATATTATTTCCAATATTAAAATGCATTATTCAGTACATTATTTTTAAAAAATAATAAGATCCAAGCTAAAAAAATTATTCCCAATATTTAAAATTAAGAAAAAATATTTTTCATTAATTTAAATATTTTATAAAAATAGTGGGAAAATCCCTAAAATTTTTTTAAGGGATTTTGATTTCAATTACTCCAAATAATACAAAAATAGAAGTATCTTCTACAATAAATGGAGAAATAACATTATGTTTTTTAAAGAGAACATAATCGTGGTTATCTTCTTGTTCAGCACTGGTAATAGTATCAAATTCACTAACTTTTGGAAGATTTTCATAACTTTTATACTGTTTAGTGAAACTGGTGTTAGTACATTCACATCCAATCATATGATAAAAAGTAGGTTGAATATTTTCTGATATATTGCTTGATAAACAATTAATCTGTTGGCCAAATTTAAAACTTTGTATTACTAAAGTTTTATCAGAATTGTCTTGTGCATCACGCCAACTACCTACATCATCAGATAATTGTAAATCAGATTCCATATCAAATGAATTAATACAAACATCAGGCATTGTATTTAAATCAGATGTTTGATTCATTAATGTTATATTGTCTCGAATAATCAGCATATCCGAAATATTACTATCATCAGAACCTATAAATAATTCCATTTCATCATTCAAATCATGCGAATTGATTATTAAATCTACATCCTGATAAATACTGCAATCTGAATAATTAGAATCGTATTTATGGTTTCTTAGCATTGGATTATAATTGGGCGATGGAATATTCGTCATTACATTATGAGTAGATGGCGAGTTCATGATTTTATCAAAAATATCAAGAAATGCATTTACATCAATTAAATTGATATAAGAATCAACATATTCCGCCCCAAAGTCCATAAAATTAATAAAATCATATTTCAACTGATTAATCTTCATAAAATCAACAATATGGCTGTTGCTATTAAAAACATCTCCAATTTTATTTTCTTCAATTAATTTTTCTAATGAATCGGATTTTAAATAATCAAAATATTGTCTGTAACTGGAGTATGTTTCCGCAAAAATGTCTTCGGCATGAATGTCATTAATAATATCATTTAATGCTTCAACATCTATAGCATCAGGGGATTGAAACTTAGAAAGCATTCCATTAATACTATTTTCATTATCTCCAACATCTGCGTCATCAACCTTTGAATAATATGAAGATGAAGATGATTTGTGAATAGCAATATCCTTAATTGAAGAAGATTTATGATAAGATACGCCATTAAATCCATAGTCTGCAGAGGCATCATGCTTGTCCCATGAGCCAGGACATGTATCCTGTTCAATATCCTCTTCTGAGATATTTTCATCATCATCCATAACCTCATCATCTAGGATGGGATTCTCGCTAATGTTATTTTCATTATAACCTTGACCGGAGTCAAACTCAACATAATCTGAAGTTGAATCAGTTCCATCATCAACTGTTATATTTTCTTCTGCACTAACGGCAGACATTAGCATGAATATTGTTATTAATGAAAAAATAATAATTTCTTTTCTAAATTTCATATTCGCAACACAATGACAAATTTATCGATTGACATATAAATAATTTTTGTTTTACTATTTCACCTGCCCATGCTTAAAAACAATAAAAAATAAAGATTGATAAGTTAAACTAATATTAAAATGTTAAAAATCATATAATAATTATATAACTAATTTTAAGATTAAAAAAAAGAAAAAATAAACAAGAAAGTTCAAACGATTCTTTGTGCGGGAATTGAGCGATACCACCCCACATCCCAAATTTTAAGTTAGCTCATCAAAATATTTTTAAAAAGATCTTCATTAAATTCCATCCCCCCTCATAAAAAGATGATTAACAAATATCTGATTTGGAATATCACACTAAAGATAAGATTAACAAACATACTCCAACCATGATATTTAAGTATTCCTTGTTTTTATATCCTAAAAAAATTATTATTAAACATAATATTATTTGAATTATTGTTAATATTATCCTTAACATTAATTAGCCAACTCTTTTAAGTTTTTTAATTGAATGTAGGAAGTATTATATACTACTGAACTAGAAAAATATGAGTAGATATTATGGGAAATTAATCCCATAATATACATTTCAGCAGTTCAATTAATGCAGTGATAAACATTAGAACTGCTGAGATGAAGCTCATTTTTTCATCATCCATTGTAGTATCACCTCCCTACGAAATAAATATTTATTTATCCGATTATATAAGTTTTAAGAAATGTATGGCCTTAAAAATTGTTTTCACTATTCAAAATTGCTTTGAAAAAACCATACTATATAAATATTTCCACAATCTTAAAAAAAAAATAATTATCTGTCCATTTCATGAAAATGTAAACTATTTAAAGGACAAAATACATAAAAATTATAAGCACTGGCATAACCTTCAACAACAATAAACCTTAAACCTACATCATTTTCAGATAATTCCCTAATGGAGTTTATGACATTTCTGAGAATATGCGAACCTAAACCATTATTTGTATATTTTTTATCAATTGCAAATCTTCCTATTTTTATCGCAGGCAATTGCTTCTTTTTGGGAACTTTTTCAATATTTTCATTGTAATGATGTTTTAATTTTAACCGAATATTTTCATCACGAATATTCTTTAAAGGGATAGTATCAGTTAGTAATGATACAAAGCCAATTATCTCATCATCACAAGTGATTAGCTTAGTGATATTTATTTTATCCTGTTGTTGGATTAATGCATCATTTTTAACAAAATCATTTAAATCATCAGAGCCACATTCAAAATTACTTAAATCATGTTTTTCAGTTAATGTTTCAAATTTATAATTGTCTTTAATATATTCAATATCCATAATACAACCTTTATTTATTTTATTTTACATTACAAAAGAAAATTCATCTCAATTTAATGATTTAAAACATTTGACTAATTTCAATTGAATATAAAACAGATTTAATATTACTTTAGTAAAAAATAATACATATTAACTTCTGAAATGCGACAGTATGTAAAATCACAGATATTAAAAAACAGGACGAACCACACGATACCATCCTACTTATGAAAAATTCAAAATTAAACATTAATCGTTTAAAATAATAAATAAAACTACAAACTTATTGAATTAATTCAAAACAAGTTAAAAAATATACAATAATCAAATAACAAATTATTAAACTAAAAAAAAGAAAAAATAAACAAGGAAATCTATACGATTCCTTGTGCGTTCATAGCATCAACAACTTTCTTGAATCCTGCAATGTTTGCTCCTGCAACATAGTTTTTGTCCATGCCGTATTCTTCAGCAGCGGCTGCGGCATTTTCAAAAATGGTTTCCATAATAGTTTGGAGTCTACCGTCAACTTCTTCAAAAGTCCAGGATAATCTTTCTGAGTTTTGTGACATTTCAAGTGCAGAAGTTGCTACTCCACCAGCATTTGAAGCTTTACCAGGTGCAAATAATACATCATTTTCTTGCAAGAATTCGGTTGCTTCAATAGTGGTTGGCATGTTTGCTCCTTCAGCAACTGCTAAAACTCCGTTTTCAACTAATGTTTTAGCGTCTTCTAATTGCAATTCGTTTTGGGTAGCACATGGAAGAGCAATGTCACATTTAATGGTCCATACGCCTTTGCCTTCGTGGTATTCAGCACTGTCTCTAGCTTCAGCATATGCGGTTAATCTTTCTCTTCTGATTTCTTTTACTTCTTTTAATAACTCAACGTCGATTCCTTCAGGGTCGTAAATCCAACCTGTTGAATCGGAACAGGTTACAGGTTTACCGCCTAATTGTTGAGCTTTTTCGATAGCATAAATTGCTACGTTACCTGCACCGGAAACTGCAATGGTTTTGCCAGCAATGTCAATGTCATTAGCTTTTAACATAGCGTTGGTGAAGTATAATAATCCATATCCGGTAGCTTCGGTTCTTGCAAGGGATCCTCCGAAGGTTAATCCTTTACCAGTTAATACTCCTTCGTATAATCCTCTGATTCTTTTGTATTGACCAAATAAGAAACCGATTTCCCGGCCACCTACACCGATATCTCCAGCAGGCACATCAGTGTCTGCTCCGATGTATTTGCATAATTCAGTCATAAAAGATTGACAGAATGCCATGATTTCTCTGTCGGATTTTCCTTTAGGATCAAAGTCAGATCCACCTTTTCCTCCACCAATTGGAAGACCGGTTAAGGAGTTTTTGAAAATTTGTTCGAAACCTAAGAATTTAATAATACCGAGGTTTACAGATGGGTGGAAACGTAATCCGCCTTTGTAAGGTCCGATTGCACCGTTGAATTGTACACGGTATCCGGTGTTTACTTGCACTTGTCCGTTGTCATCTACCCAAGGGACACGGAATTTGAATTGTCTTTCCGGATTTGTTAATCTTTCAAGAAGTGCGTTTTTCTTAAATTCATCTTCATTTTCTTCAATTACAACCCTTAAGGATTCCAATACTTCGCGTACAGCTTGGTGGAATTCAGGTTCGGAAGGGTTTTGTTCTATAATGGTTTCTATTACTTCATCTACGTATGACAAAAAACATTCCTCCAAATTTATAATTTGAATTAATTAATATTATTAAAATAATTTTTATGAAAGCAACATATTTTAACAATATAATTAGATATTTGAATCTCATAGTATTTAAATATTTTTCAATATTTGATAAAAATATACATATATTATTCAAAAAAAATTAGATTTATCTTATACATATTATAATATATATAAAAAATATTAAGAAAATAATTAAATCTTTTTGGATATTAATTCAAAATGTCTAACTAAAATTATCAATTATTGTACAAAGTCGGAATACATTTGCCACCAAAGAATTCCGAGTATTGAAAAATTAAAATGTACAAATAATTTAACACCGCCACCCAAAATACCGAACATAATCCCCCATTTCACATATAAAAATAAACAAAATAATATCAAAATGAAAAAAGCATATCTCTTTATATACAATAATTTACATAATAATCTACAGTAACATAGCGAGTTTTAAATTTAATCGACAAATGGAGAAAAAAATAATGAAAATTACCAAATCCCAATATGATGAATTGAAAAACAGCTACCTATCAAAAAACAGAAGCATGCATTCATTGTATATGGAAATCAATAAAGAAAACACCATAGATAAACAATTATTCTTTAAATTAATCAATAAAATAAGAAAAGAAGAAGGATTAAGTGATTTTTACACTCCAAAATCTAAAAGAACAATGTTTCCAGATGAAAACCCTTACGTATCAGTTTAAAAAAAAAATGGAAAATAACCACATCAGAATTAATGTGATTAATATTCAACATAATACCTCAATATCGCAGCAATTCCACCAAAAGCCCTGAAGAGTTGCATTCCCTCTTCGGTTTCAGTAGAAATAAACTCGACATCAGTATTCATTTCTTCAGCTTTTTCAATAAAATCGTCAGCCAGATCCATGGAAGATTCTTCTTTTAAGGTTTCACCACAGTTAGGGCATTTTTCCTTAAGGCCGTCGGCTTCTGATTGATTCTTAACTGTGACTTCCTTTTGAGTTCCACAGCTTGGACAGGTCAACACTTTGCGCATGCTTGTCAAATCTTCAGATAAAAGCAAAATGTCAACAGCACCCATAATCAAATTGTTTCTGACTTCATTTTCACCATAAGAGCAAAGGCCTTTGTCTTTGGTCAGTTCCTTGATGAATCTTTGGACAAGTTTCTTTTCATGCATTACATCAAGATTTTCCAAGTCATCAGCAGATTTGGCAATTACTTCACGGATACCCTCATCACCAGTGTAGGAAGTATCGACAATAGTTATTACCTTTTCCTTAAGTTCATAATGTAAGTATTCCCCATCATAGAAATCTTTCTTGGTAAAACCAGGCCCTCCGATAATGATTCCTTTCAAGTCATCTTTCAAAGGAAGGAATGCTTCGTTCATATGGTCCCCAATACGTTTCAAGAACTGGTGAGCCAAATCTTCAATTACACGGTCAAACCTTCTTTGTGATTGTCCCCCGGCTTTGTGTTTTCCAGGAACACCACTGGTCAAATGACCTAAAATGGTTTCTTTTTTACCTTTTAGTGTAGCGTAGGTTGCTTCGTTTCTGTCAATAACAGCAACACCATAAACATCACGCTCTTCAATCATATATTCCAAAGGTTCAACGAAAAATTCGTTGTTACATTTGTACCAATAGGTTGTAACCGGTTCAGGAGGTTCAATAATGTATTTTTCCATCTTTTCAGTACCTGGACCTCCTTTTGGAATCATTCCAACAAAAAGAACCAGCCCGTTTTCAGGAGGCTGTCTGTATAACTTGATACTTTCTAAAATTACAGCAATTGCAGATTGTACATTTTTTCTTGTTTGTTTACTCTTAATGTTAGCACTCTGACCCATTTCATCTCTCATGTGCTTACCAACATCACTTAATTGTTTAGTTGGTGGAATATAAACGGAAACAAGCTCTGTACCTCTACCTCTTTTATTTGATAACTCTTTTAAGGTTTTTTTAAATTCATATAATTCTTTTGATGATACGTCTGCCATGTTATCCCTATAAAAATTAAATTAATATAATAGTAATAGATATCTTTTTTTAAATATAAATAATTAATGAAAAAATCACTCTAATTTATCATTTCCATATTTTTCAAATAATTTAAGATTGTCATCGTCGATGGTATTCATTTCAAGCAAATCCATTCCGGTAATGTCCATTATTTCCCTTGCAAGGAAAACGTAAGTGTCGGGATAGTCATTATATCCGAATATGTGCCAGATTACATCGCCATTGAAGACAATCTCAAGATACCAGTCATAACCTTCCAAATCATCAGGATCATATGCATTTGACTTAAGATGATATTCATTCTGGCTCCACATGTAAACATGATACTTTTCAAGAAGATTTAAAATCAACTCTCGAACAGAGGTAGTAAGTTCCCCTTCAATATATCCGTCAATCGTACCCCTTTCAAAATTAATAATCAGTCTTGGATTTGGCAGTTCATAAGGATAACAGCGATAATGACCGAATTCTATGCATTTTACATCAAGCTTAACTCCGTCCAGATAGACTCCATCCCTTCTGATGTCATGATACAATGGAGTGGCCAATGCCTTTTGATGGTTGAGATGCAGTACGTCAAAGCCAAAGAAGTCACACAGAAGCTTGCCGAATTCAATCCAATTTGGAGGAAAGTTATTCTTAAACGAATATTCTTCATAGCCATCGGAGGAATAGATTATCACAATGCATGAGTAAATCATCTCTATCTTTTCAAAATAGGAGAACTTTTCAGACTGATAATTTTCAAACAGCTTCAAATCATTGAAATGGCTTAAAAAATCACCAGCATCTTTATCTTTAAATTTTCTTATTTCGCTGGTCATATTGCGTCTCAAATCCACCAAAATATCTATCCATGAATCGTCGCATAGGCTGTTTTCATCCAAAAACTTGTCGCCGCTGCCCCTCTCTGAAATTTTATAGTATGCCATATTGGCCAGAAAATCAATTGTAAAACATTCATAATGGCGATTGAGGCGCTTGAAATTAAATCTCTGAGTAATCTCTATTTTTTCAATCATGCTAACTAATATTATCTATTACAACTTTAATATAATTATTTGAAAAATCAATTAAAAAAATATATAAACAATTAATATTTAATTAATAAAATAAGTGATATTATGATGAGACGATGTCCGCAATGCGGTTCCGCAGGTGACGATATATATGGATTTTGTATAAAATGTGGATATGAGTTTCCGAAAGTTGAGCATGACAAACACACATGTCCCCTATGTGGATTTACGAATCCTGATGAAGCGGATTACTGCGTCAAATGCGGCAGCCCTTTAATTTTTAAGAAATCATTTGAAAACCAGAAAAATGTAATCAATCCTATTGTGGTTAAAAAAGAGTTTTCAACAGGACATGATATTGAATACAAAAAAACCAGCAGATTGCTGATATTCATAGGATATTTCTTTGCAATAATCGGAAGCATAATCGGACTTCTGATTGCACTCTATCTGATAACCCGAAAAGATCCGAGTGCAAAAAGACACGGATACATTCAGATTGCTATAATACTGTTCTACCTAGTAATACTTGCAGTACTATTCATAACAGGTTCAATCCCACCGGAAGTTCTAACAGACTACAAAAGCTTACTTATAGGCAACTTTACCCCTTTCCATAGGTAAATACATTATAATGGCTCCTTCGCCACTTTCATAATATCCCGGAACCACACGGTCCTTTATGAAATTGAATCTTTCATAAAACTCAACCGCACCAGCATTACTTTCTCTAACCTCAAGATAGATTGCATCAATCGGAAGCATTGAAAGAATGGAAATTGCACGTATGAGCAATTCTGTTCCAGCTCCCTGACGGCGATAGTTTTTATCAACAGCTATTGAAATTATATGGCCTTGATTTTCATATTTTACCCAGAACATCACATATCCGACAACATAATCGTCCTTTTCAGCTACCAGAAAACCAATTCCCATTTCATACAACTGCTGAAACATGTTTATTCCATATGATTGGTCAAATGACATGTTTTCAATTTCAAAAACCCTCTTTAAATCTTTCGGAACAAACTTTCTAATTTTCATACAAAAAAATATTATAGAAAAGCATATATTTAATAATTTTGATTGATTAAATTATTCTAAGGAGTAAATAAAATGTGGCAAGATTTCGCAGAGTATATCCTGAATGAGGTTGGAGATGAAGATGTCAGAATTGCAGAAGTTGCAGTTGGAAAATTCGGCATGACTGCAGAGATGCTGTCTTCAAAGGAAAACATCACATTAATCAAAACAGACATCAACCCGGCCGATGAAAGCGTGATAAAAGACGACATTACAAATCCAGACTTTAGGATATATGAAGGCGTTGACATGATTTATTCAATAAGGCCCCCAAGTGAACTGCAGCCCCATCTGGTAAATCTGGCTCAAAAAATCAACTGCCAGCTAATTATCAAACCATTGACAAACGAAGATTTGAATACACCTGGAGTTAAAATGAAACTGAAAAATTTCAACAGGGCAAGCTTTTACATTTTAAGGTGATAACATGAGTGACATACTTACCCGATACGACACATCACTGGACGGACTCAGCTCAAGTGAAGCTGAAAAAAGACAGAAGAAATACGGCCTGAATGAAATTGCCGAAAAACCACCTACACCATTGTATATACTATTTCTATCCCAATTCGTAGATATCCTGATTGGACTTTTAATCGTTGCTGCAGTTGCTGCATTTGCAATTGGAGACGTTATAGATGCAGGAGTGATAATTCTTGCGGTTCTACTTAATGTGATTATGGGATTTATCCAGGAGTACAGATCACAAAAGGCCATTGAAAGCCTTAAAAGCTTCATTACAAAGCATGCCATCGTAAAAAGGGAAGGTCAGGTTAGGGAAATTGATGCAAAAACATTGACTGTTGGAGACATCGTAGTTCTTGAAGAAGGTTCAAAGGTACCTGCAGATTTGGTTTTGATTGAAAGCAAATCCCTCAGCTGTGACGAATCACAACTTACAGGAGAGTCCAAAGCAGTAGCAAAAAAGATTGACGATAAACTTTACATGGACTCCAACATCCTTTCAGGAAACGGACTTGGCGTTGTTGAAAACATTGGAATGGCCACAGAAATCGGAAAAATTGCAGACATTGTCCAGGAGGATGATGAGGAAACCCCTCTTGCAAAGCGTGTTGGAAAACTTGGAAAGACCTTGTCTGCAATTGCAATAGTCGTATGTATAGCCATATTCATCATGGAGTTTTTAAAGGGAATACCTCTTGTTGAAACATTCATGACTGCAGTTTCACTGGCAGTTGCAGCAATTCCCGAAGGCCTTCCGGCTGTATTGACATTGACACTTGCCCTTGGAATGTCTGAAATGGCAAAGTCCAATGCAATCGTCAGAAAACTCTTATCAGTTGAGACTTTAGGATCATGTACTATCATCTGCAGTGACAAGACCGGTACATTGACCGAAAATAAAATGACTGTAGTCGAGAGCTTTTACACAAATGAAGATAAAACACACCTAATAGGAAAATTATGCAACAATGCAGTTCTTGACAATGACAAAATCATCGGAGATCAAACCGATGGGGCCATTCTAAAGCATTGTCATGAACATGATGCATCACTTGAAAGGATTGATGAAATCCCACTTGACAGCAATCGTAAAATGATGACTACTATACACATATTGGATGATGAAAATAATATTGTTTTGTCCAAAGGTGCTCCAGAAATAATTTTAGACAAATGTAAATACATAGATAGAAATGGAAGTATTGAAATTATTGATGCTGAAACCAAGGAAATGATACTTGAAAAGATTGGTGAAATGAGCGGACATGCACTCAGGACAATCGGATTTGCATATAAGATAAATGACACCGAATCGCCTGAAGAAGATTTGACATTTACAGGACTGCTCGGTTTAATCGATCCTCCTAAAAGGGATGTAAAAAAATCCGTAAACGAGTGTATAAATGCAGGAATCGGCATCATAATGATTACTGGAGACCATGAAAAGACTGCTTGCGCAATTGCAAAAGACATAGGCATTCTAACCGACGGAAAGGTAATGACCGGGAAAGAACTGGACAGGTTAAGCGACGAAGAATACCTGAAAATCGCTCCTGAAATTCAAGTCTATGCCAGAGTAAAACCAACACAGAAAATGAAAATCGTGGAAACACTTAAAAAACTGGACAACATTGTTGCAATGACAGGTGACGGAGTAAATGACGCTCCAGCACTTAAAAAAGCATCAATTGGAGTTGCAATGGGTGACGGAACAGATGTTGCAAAAGAAGCATCAGACATGATTCTTCAAAACAATGACTTTACAACAATCGTGAAAGCCATTGAAGGGGGAAGGAAAATATACGACAACATCAAAAGATTCGTCAAATATCAGGTTTCCACAAATGTAGGAGCAATATTGACAATCGTCGGAACTTCCCTTCTGAATCTGCCGCTTCCATTCAATCCGGCACAATTGCTATGGCTCAACATCGTAATGGACGGACCCCCAGCACAAATGCTAGGTATTGAAGGAGCTGAAAGGGACATTATGGAAAAGCCTCCTGAAAAAGGAGACATACTGACCAAAAATACAATGCTTCAGATATTGATTTTAGGTATAGTAATGGCAATCGGAACAATATGCGTATTCACATATGAACTATCCACCAGTGTTTCAACAACAAAGGCAATGACAGTTGCATTCACATTATTTGTAGTATATCAATTGCTGAATGCATTCAATGGAAGGGCAAACTCAGAAAAATCAAGCAAATTCCTCTACTTAGGAATCATCATATCATTCCTGCTTCAGCTGTTGATTTTATACATTCCACAGTTGCAGACAATATTCAGAACTACATCAATCGACCTAATCGATTGGATAATAATTTTGATTGTATCATCAACAATACTGATAACTCAAAAGATAATGGATAAGGTGATGAAATGAAAATACTCCTGCTTGGAGGAACTAAAGACTCAACAAACATCATAGAATTTATTAAAAGCAGATATGATGCATACATCCTAACAACAACCACCACAGAATATGGTGCGAAACTGGCCATGCAAGGTGGAAGCGACGATACAATAGCTCGTCCTCTTCCAAAGGATGAAATCATCAATATAATAAATGAAAATGACTTTGACATTCTGATTGACGCAACCCACCCATTTGCAAAGCACATTACACAAACCAGCGCAAGCATAGCAAAAGAGTTAAAAATTCCATATCTTCGCTTTGAAAGACCCATCACCGACCTGAAAAATATCGATACATCACACATCCATTATGTAGAATCATTTGACGATGCAGGAAAATTGATAGCTGAGAGTTTCAATGAAGGAAATGTTCTGCATTTTGCAGGAGCCAACACCATGGAAGACATCCTGAAATATGTTCCTGCCGAAAGGTTCTATCCAAGAATACTGAAGGTGGAAAGCTCACTTGAAAAATGTGAAAAACTAAACATCGACCCAGACCATATCATCCCAATGAAAGGGGCTGCAAGCCTTGAAGAAAACATAGAGCTTATTGAAAGATACGATGCATCAGCAATGATTACAAAGGAAAGCGGTGAAATAGGTGGAGTCGTTGAAAAGATACAGGCCGCAAATGAAGCAGACATTGCAGTAATAATGATTCAAAGGCCAAAAATAGATGAATTAAATAAAAATGATATTGTATCTAATATGGATGAATTAGATATTAAATTAAAAAACTTTTTTTAAAAATAGATGTAAACGCCGAGACTGGGATTTGAACCCAGGCGAGGGAAACCTCACAGGATTTCAAGTCCTGCGCCTTACCAGACTAGACTATCTCGGCATATGAAAAGGAATATTTAGAAGGATTCTAAATATTTATCCTTTAAGTTCAATTTCGATACTAACATTATCAGGAACATTGACTTTCATAACTTGTCTCATTGCACGTTCATCAGCTCCAATACCGATTAAACGTTTGTGGATCCTGAGTTCCCATTTTTCCCAAGAAGCTTTACCTTCTCCATCTGGAGATTTTCTTGTAGGTACAACTAATTTTTTAGTTGGTAATGGAATAGGACCAGATAAGTCAACACCAGTTCTTTCAGCAATTTTTTTAAGTTGATCGCATACGTATGCTAATTTTTCTGGGTCAGTTCCTGTAAGCTTAATTCTTGCTTGATTCATTTATTCTCCTCCAAAAAAACAAAAAGAAAAGAAAGTATGAAATACTTTCTAATTATTGTTTACAAACTTATTTTGCTGGGGTAATGTTAAGACATAAACCTGCTGCAACAGTTTGACCCATATCTCTGATAGCAAATCTACCCATTTGAGGGATTTCTTTTGCGTTTTCGAGACACATAGGTTTGGTAGGTTTAATTTTTACAATAGCTGCATTACCGGTTTTTAAGAAGTCAGGGTTTTCTTCGTCAACAGCACCAGTAGCAGGGTTTAATTTTTTGGATAATTCTAAGAAAGTACATGCTACTTGGGAAGTGTGACAGTGGAATACAGGAGTGTATCCAACGGTAATTACACCAGGGTGTTGTAAAACAACAATTTGTGCATCGAATTCTTTAGCTACAGTAGGGGCGGAATCAGTGTGTCCTGCAACGTCTCCTCTTCTGATATCGTTTTTACCTACACCTCTTACGTTGAATCCGATGTTGTCACCAGGTTCAGCGGAGTCGAATACTTCGTGGTGCATTTCGATAGATTTAACTTCTCCGGAAGCTCCAGCAGGTTCAAAGATAACGTTTTCACCTTTTTTCATTACACCAGTTTCAACTCTTCCTACAGGTACGGTTCCTACACCAGTAATGGAGTAGACGTCTTGAATAGGAATTCTTAAAGGTAAGTTAGTAGGTTTTTCAGGTGGGGTTAATTTGTCTAATGCATCAATTAAGTTGTCACCTTTGTACCAAGGAGTGTTAGGAGATGCATCGTTAATGTTGTCCCCTTCGAATGCAGATAATGGGATGAAAGGTACTTCTGCAGGGTTGAATCCTACGGTTTTAATTAAGTTTGATACTTCTTCTTTTAATTCGTTGTATTTGTCTTCGGAGTAATCAACTAAGTCGATTTTGTTGATAGCAACGATTAATTGGTTGATACCTAAAGTTTTGGATAAGAACACGTGTTCTTTAGTTTGAGGCATTACACCGTCGTCTGCTGCAACTACTAAAACACCAGCGTCTGCTTGGGAAGCACCAGTGATCATGTTTTTAACGAAGTCTCTGTGTCCAGGACAGTCTACTACAGTGTAGTCGTATTTTTTGGTGGAGAATTTTTGGTGAGCTAAATCGATAGTTACTCCTCTTTCTCTTTCTTCTCCTAATTTGTCCATAACAAATCTGAATTTGTTTTCTCCGTCATCTAATTGTTGTTCAGCGATTGCACCAGCTTTTAATAATAAGTGTCCAACTAAAGTGGATTTTCCGTGGTCAACGTGTCCAATAAATGCTAAGTTAAGATGTTCTTTTTCTTTTGCCATAATAATAACCTCTTTTGTAATATTATCAACATATATTTATAAGCCTAAATGATAGCTTAAATAAACTTTATCATTCAACATATAAAAAGATAATGTTTTTTTCATGATTTTTAATAAAAAAATTAAAAAAATTAAAAATATAATTTTTAAATTTTAAATTTATAAATCTCCTAAGTAATGACTTGGAGGGAAAGGTTCAGCAGATAATCCTTTTCTTTGTCTGATTTCCCTTACGATTTGATTTTGCATCTCACGTGGGAGTGGTTCAAATCCTGCAATTTCAGTAGACCATAAACATCTACCTTCAGCAGCAGATCTGATGTCTCCAGCGAAACCGAACATTTCAGCTACAGGTACTTTGGATTCAATTCTAGCCATGTCACCAGTCTCTTGACCCATGTTGACAATTTGACCTCTTCTGTTTTGAATCTCACGAGTACATGCACCCATGTAATCGTTAGGAGTATCGATGACTACTTTTTGCATAGGTTCGAGTAAAGCAGGTTCTGCTAACATCATAGAACCTAAGATTGCATTTCTGATAGCAGGCAATACTTGTGCAGGTCCTCTGTGAACTGCATCTTCGTGAAGTTTTGCATCGTTGAGTTTGAATTTTAATCCCATGGAGATTTCTTCACCTAAAGGACCACTTTCTAAAGTGGATTCAAATCCTTCGAGTAATAATTCTTTAACTTCGTCCAAGTATTGAATACCACGAGTCATGTTAAGGAAAATACTTCTGTTGTGAACAGCCCATACTCTTCTAGCTTCTTCTTTATCTAATCCAGCTTCCATGAAGTCGTTAGCTGATTCTTTACCTTTAACTCTACCTTCTTTGATGTCACCATCAGCGATTGCATCGTAAAGGCTTGGTTCAATAGGTTCAACAGTAATGTAGAATCTGTTGTGTTTGTTTGGAGATTTACCTTCAACTTGTGGAGAAAGTTTTTTAACGGTTTCTCTGTATACAACGATTGGTTCGGATGTGGTAATGTCTACACCTTTATCTTTAATTCTGTAACCAATAACTTCTAAGTGAAGCTCACCCATACCAGATACTAAGTGTTCACCGGTTTCTTCGTTAATATCGATTTTAACGGTAGGGTCTTCTTTACCAGTTTGTCTTAATACTTCAATCAATTTTGGTAAATCTTTAGTATTTTTAGCTTCTACAGCAACAGTAACTACAGGTTCTGAAATGTGTTCTAAACCTTCGAACTCTTTGATTTTGTCTTCAGGTGAACAGAGAGTTTCCCCAGCGATAGCACCTTTTGCACCAGCAACATATACAATGTTACCTGCAGGTACCTTATCGGTGTTAACTCTTTCAGGACCGAAGTATACACCTACTTGTTGTACTCTGGATTTACCGTGAGAACCAACGAGATATACTTCTGTACCTTTTTCGATTGATCCACCGTATACCCTACCAGTAGCGATTTCACCAGCGTGTTTGTCTACAGATACGTTGGTAACCATTACTGCTAAAGGTCCTTCAGGTGCGGTTTCAACCATACATTTACCTGCAGGAGATTCGATGTCTCCATCCCATATGTTAGGTACTCTGTATACTTGAGCTTCTTTAGGGGAAGGTAAGTGTTCTACAACCATACCTAATAATACATCAGATAAAGGTACTTTTTGAGCTAATTCTTTTTCATTTTCAGCGTTACAATAATCAATGATGTCTTTGAAGTTAATTCCAGTTTCTTGCATAGTTGGTACGTTAATAGCCCAATTGTGGTATGCTGAACCGAAAGCTACACTACCATCAGTGAAATCTAATTTCCATTCTTCTTTTTTCTCTTCAGGAGCCATGTTTTTGATTAATTTATTAGCTTCCATGAAGATTTTTAAGAATCTGTTTTGTAACTCTTCAGGTTCTAATTTTAACTCGTTGATTAATCTGTCAACTTTGTTAATGAATAAAACCGGTTTAACATTTTCTTTTAATGCTTGTCTGAATACTGTCTCAGTTTGAGGCATAATTCCTTCTACAGCACAAACTACTACTACTGCACCATCTACAGCCCTCATAGCACGAGTTACGTCTCCACCAAAGTCAACGTGACCTGGAGTATCGATTAAGTTGATTAAGTATTCACTATCTTTGTAATCGTGTACCATGGATACGTTAGCTGCATCAATAGTAATACCACGTGCTTGTTCTTGTTCATCAAAATCTAAGAATCTTTGATCACCAGCAAGTTCTTCGGAAATCATTCCTGCACCTGCGAGCAAGTTATCAGATAAGGTAGTTTTACCGTGATCGATGTGAGCACAAATACCAATATTTCTGATTTGTTCAGGTTCATACATCAATTCTTTGATTTTTGCAATCATTTTGTCTCTTCTACTCAAAATAACCACCTATATATAAGCATTATGATTAGTGTGCTGCTTTAGCAACTCTTTCTTTCTCTTCAGCTTTTTGTAAAGCGAAACTTCTTGAATCTTCTTCAGAAGCAAGAATTAATTCATCAGCTAAACATTCAGCAACAGATTTTCTGTTTTTGAATGAAGATTGTAAAGTACCTCTGGTCAAGAATCCTAATGAAAGGTCTACTCTTCTTTGTGGTGAGATATCTACAGCTACTTGGTATCCAATACCACCGTATTTAATACGAGTAGTTTCTTCACGAGGTGCAGTGTTTTCAACTGCAGTAACTAAAACTTGAACAGGATTCTTTTTAGTTCTTTTATTGATAATTTCTAATGCATCTCTTACGATGTTGTAAGCTTTATTCTTTTTACCAGAGTTGAGATGGGTTCTCATTACTTTGTTCATTAATCTTTCAACAATAGATACTTTAGATTTTGCGAATTGTCTTTTTACGTGTCTACCAGAAGTATGTGGAACTAAAGTTTCATCTAAGCAGATATATTTTACTAAACCTAAGTCCTCAACTTTTACTTCATCGAGATCCCATTTATTGAATAATTTACTCATAAATATAACTCCTTATCTTACAGGTTTTTCTATTTTTCCACTTACCATTTCAGATAAAGCTACGTTGTTAACTTTGGAAACTTTCCAACGAACCCCTGGAATATCTCCCATGGATCTTCCGGATGGTCCACCGATTCCTTCAATCATCACTTCATCGTGTTCATCGATAAATCCAATAGCTCCGTCACCTGGTGCGAAAGCAGTTAATTGTTTACCGTTTTTGATTAATTGAACACGAACACATTTACGGATAGCAGAGTTAGGTTGTTTTGCTTCTATCCCTACTTTTTCGATTACAATTCCTCTTGCTTGAGGAGCTCCTTCGAGAGGGTCTGCTTTAACGTCTAATCTTAAAGCTCTCCTTTTGTAATCCACGTCTTTCCACTTAAAATTTTGTCTATTTTTTTTAAGTTTTTTTGCAGCAAAAAGTCCTGGCATATTTTATTCCTCTAATCTTTTTGTTAAAAGCGTATCTAAGAATCCACCGCTGCGATTTATACTATAATCTACATAGTACAATCTAAATTCTGAGATACAATCAGTAATAATAATTAATTTAGATAAATAAGTTATCTAAAAGAAGATATCTTGAAATAATTATTAAAAACAATGACAAAAAGCACACATAGTCATGTTATAAAACAGTACAGATATCTTATGATAGAATATATATTTCAACCTTTATAAAGGTATGTATTTGTTTTATAATATAAATAAAAAAAAGTAATTTTCAAAAAAAATAAATTAAAATAAAATAGCTCGAAAGCTATTTTAAAATAATATTGTCAATATTATGTTGTCTGTTTGCTAATAATTTAGCCCTTTCAATATTGATTCCATTTTTACCGATAGCAATACGTTTGTTAGTATTATCTGCTGTAACAGTAGCTATTTTTTTACCTGACTGCTTTTGACTTACTTTAACAGATTGTACTTTAGCAGGAGATAAAAGATTTTTAATGAATTGTATAGGGTCATCATCTAATTCAATGATTTCTACACCTTTATCTACTGCCCTTTGAACTTTAGATACGGAACTTCCTTTCTTACCAATAGCGAGTCCCATATCACCATTCTTTACAACGAAAGTAACTTTACCGTGTTCATCATCGATAATGCAATCTTTAACCATTGCTCCAGTCATATTTTCGAAAAGAGCTATGTATCTTATTTCATTTGCACTAAATTTAATAGACACTTAAATCTACCTCAAATCGTCTAATATAGTAGAATCTCCTGGATCGTTTACGATTAATGTAGCAACAGTAAAAGGTTTACCACAAACAGAACCCAAATCTACACTAGTTCCATCATATACTAAGGATGGAATTTCGGAAAGATTTGCGTAATATTCAACATCTTCAAGAATTTCTTTAGGAGCGTTACTAGCAACAACAACAAGTTGTCCTTTTCCTAATTTTAAAGATTGAATTGATTTTTCAGAGCCTAAAGTCACATCACCAGTGTCGACAGCTACCCTGATTCCTCTATCTACGTCCATCATCTAGCCTCCTATTCATTTTTATAATCCATTTTGACACCGACAGAACCGGTACCAAGAGGTATTGGTTGTCCAATAATAATATTTTCGATGATACCAGTTAAATCATCCACTTCACCGCGAATACTTGCACGAAGCAAATGTTTACCAGTTTCTTCAAAAGCTGCACGAGCTAAAACACTTGATTTTTCACCACTAATACCATGTCTTCCAATGGATTTTACAACACCTTCTGAAGTCATGATATCTGCAACTAACATAATATGTCTTACATCTACACTAAGACCTTGTTCTGAAAGAGTATTTTGAGCTTCGTTAATAATAGATTGACGAGCTGCTTCGATTCCTAAAACCTCACCGATTTCATGAATGTTATTGGTGGTAGTTCTCACATGATCAATACCTTCCATGTCAAGAATTTCTTTAAGGTTGGATCCTTCGGTATGGATAATCCATTCATCATCACGACGAATAATAACTTTTCCGATACCTTTTATACCACTAATCTGTAAATCACGAACCTTATCTGCTAAGAGACGAAGTTCCCTAATTTCAAATTTAACATCTGAGGATTTGGAATCCGGTTTTCCTGATGGAATAACAATTTCATCATTATTAATAACAGCTTTCTTGAAAGTTTTTCCAATTATAGCATTGATTTCTTCACGATCAAGTCTTTTTTCCTCAATCTTTTTACTGTCTAAAATTGCTTCAACTTCCATAGTACCATAATTTAAATTGAAATCAGAAAGAATATCGTTTATAGTACTTTTACCAATCTTGTTAGCTAAAGTTCTAACAAACTCTTCATCATTACGTCTTTCTTCATCAAAGTAAATATCCATAGTTGGAGTAGCAATCTCTTTTCTTGCATCAACAATCTCAATAAGTCTCGGAAGACCTAATGTTACGTTTAGCTCAGTTACCCCTGCATAGTGAAAAGTACGCATAGTCATCTGAGTACCAGGTTCACCAACAGATTGAGCAGCTACTGTTCCAACAGCCTCTCCAGCTTCAACATGAGCTCGGTCATAGGCATTTTTAAGCTTGATTACTAATTTTCTTAACTCATCATCAGATAAATCATTTTGAATATAAGCTTTAGCTAAATCTTCGATATAACTATCTGGAAAATCAATGTTGAGATTTTCTGAATCATTAATTTCAGCAATTGTGTCATTTATCTTAATTATAATATCATCCATAGTTACACCTACTTACCTTCCATTCTGATTTCATCAATAAGTTTATTTAAGTCAGCTGGTTTACCAAAGTCTGATTTTGCAGGATCCACACCATCTTCACCGAACATGGTTTGGATAACATTACCTTGGTTGTCAGTAACAAGTCCTGACTGTTTAACTTGTAAATCTTGCAATGCGTTTACGAGTCTTCTTTGCATGTAACCGGATTGTGCGGTACGAATCGCTGTATCTACAAGACCTTCTCTTCCTCCCATTGCGTGGAAGAAGAATTCAATTGGGTCAAGACCTGATTTGTAACTTGAGTGTACAAATCCTTTCGCTTTAGCCCCTAACTCACCTTTCTTGAAGTGAGGTAAGGTACGGTTTAAGTAACCCCTTTCGATACGTCCACCCCTAACCGCTTGTTGTCCTACACAAGCAGTAATCTGAGTAAGGTTCAACATGGATGCCCTTGCACCGGTACGTGCCATTACTACAGAGTGGTTTTCAACAGCCATTACATGTTCATATGAGTCATCATCAGATTGTTTACCCATTGTGAGGTAATTTTCTGCAATCTGACCGGACATATCCCTAGCTTCCCCGAGAACTTGCATGATTTTCATCTCTAAAGTCTCTTCAAGACTTCTACCAGGTAAAGCTTGGAGATAACCTTCTTCATAAGATTCAACAAGTTTATCTACTTCAGCCATCTTTTTATCCAAGTGCTCATTAATACGATCTTGAGCTTCGGAAGGAATTTCTTCATCGTTTAATGAAGTGGTAATTCCGGTTTTCATGATTCCACAGATAGCAAGGTCAGTGGAACGGTCTAAGAATTCCTTAGCTCTTCCAGGACCATATTCTTTAACGATTTTATCTAAGATTTTACCTGAAAATGATCCGTAAGCGGATTCATCGATTACACCTTGAGTCAAGATACCGTTTTTGATAACAACGCTTGCATCTGTTTCAGGGTATACTACAGGACATTTTGAAATCTCAGCACTGTAAGATAAGTTTAAGTCATTTGGTAATAATAATGAGAACAATTCTTTACCTGTCCATTTATCTCCTTTGTCTTTGTAGATAAATGATTCTTCATCGTGGTCAGGGTCATATTTTAAAATCCATTGACCTGACTTGAATTCAGGTATTTTCAAGTGGGATTTGCGTATGATTTGTAGTGCTTCTTCTTCTGTGAATTCGACACCATCCCTGGTTAAAAGATAAGCACCGGAAATGTGGTCGTGAATAGCACCGATAATTGGTCCTCCGAACCTTGGAGATAGAATGTGTTCCTGTACACGCATCAAGGATTTAGCTTCTGCACGAGATTCATCAGTCTGGAATACGTGCATGTTCATTTCGTCTCCATCGAAGTCCGCATTGTATGGAGGACATACGCATAAGTTTAATCTGAAAGTCTTGTATGGAAGTACTCTTACTTCGTGAGCCATCATACTCATTCTGTGAAGTGAAGGCTGACGGTTGAACAGTACCATATCTCCATCTTTCAAGTGTCTTTCAATAATGAAACCTGGTTCCAGTTGTTCTAGGATTAACTCTTTGGTTTCTTCGGAATGCACTCTGATTTTTCTTCCGTCTTTTCTGATTACATAATTTGCACCAGGGTGAACTTCAGGACCGTTTTCAATGTATTTAATCATTTCATCCATGTTCCATTCGTTTACATATACTGGTACGGTTACTTCTTTTGCAATCATTTCAGGAACACCGACCTCATTGATACTGATGTTTGGGTCAGGTGAAATTACAGTACGTGCAGAGAAGTTTACACGTTTACCTGAAAGGTTTGATCTGAAACGACCTTCTTTACCTTTTAACCTTTGGGTTAAGGTTTTGAGAGGTCTTCCGGATCTGTGTCTTGCAGGTGGAACACCACTAGCTTCATTATCAAAGTAAGTAGTAACGTGATATTGTAATAATTCCCATAAGTCTTCAACAATCAATTGTGGAGCACCAGCTTCCATGTTTTCAAGCAATCTTTGATTGATTCTTAAGATATCTACAAGCTTGTGAGTCAAGTCGTCTTCAGACCTCTCACCAGTATCCAAAGTAATTGATGGCCTTACAGTTACAGGAGGAACAGGAAGCACTGTTAATACTAACCATTCAGGTCTTGCAACTTCAGGATTAACACCTAAAACAAATGAATCATAATCAGTGATGTTTTCAAGTCTTTCACGTACTTCAGATGCAGTCAACTTGTAATCTCCACGACGGATTGTTACAGGTTTGTCTAAAAGAATAGGTTCTTGGATTAATTCTTGCAAGTATTGTTTGACGAAATCTCTTAAACGTCTTTTGAATTCTTTTTGAATTTTATCTTCAGATTTTTCTTCAGCTTCAGCAAGAATATCGGTTTTTTCCTCTTCTAACTCAGCAATTGCATCTTTATCAACTTCATCGCTTTCTTGAAGTTTTTCAATTTTTTTGTCGATTTTGGCAACCTTTTTCTCGTATTCCTCTTCGACATCTTCAACTATCTTGTCATGAAGTTTGTGTAAATCATCAGCATTTTTAGCTTCAATCATATCATAGCTTGCTTCAATATCAGCCATGGATTGATTTTTCTTACAGTGTGGACAGAGCTGTTTTGGGTCAATGTATTTGAAGTGAGGTTTTTCCTCAGTTTCATCCCTTTCCATGTAAGCTTCAGCATAAAGTTGATCCAAAATGTTCAATAATATGTCTTCCCTATCAGCATCATCGTAGTTGTCTTCTCCTTCAGGATAGACTTCTTTCATGATTTTATCAACAATGTCATTCTGTTTAGCATCAGACATTTCGACTTTTTTGGTTTCGTTTTGTAGTTTTTTCAAAATATCTGAAATGCTTTCCTTGTTTTCCATTGCTTCAGTAATTTTTTTGGTGTATTCTTCAAGAACGTTTTCAGGTAATAGAACACGACCGCAACTGTTACAGGTTGAACGTAAAATCTTATGAATTACATCACCAAAACCAATGTGGATAACAGGTCTTGCGAGTTCAATACTACCAAAGTGTCCTTGACAGTCCCCACCTCTGAAACCACAAGTTCTACAAACTAAACTTGGGTCGATAACACCTAAACGAGGATCCATTAAACCTTTTTCAATAGGAAAACCATCATCCTCATAGGTATCCGGAGTTTCAACAGTAACAACAGACATTTCACGAATGTCATCAGGAGACATTAGCCCAAAATTTATTTGTTCAATTTTTTTAATATAACCGTTCATATGTTGGCTCCTTATATCAATTTAATTATGCTTTGTCTCCTAAAACTAATTTAGGGAAAATACATAAACTCTTAAGTTCGTCTAATAATAATTTAAATGCATATGATATTTCAACAGGGTATGTTTCGACATCTCCACAAATTGGACAGTATTTCTTATTTCTATTCTTATCATATACTGCTAACATACCACAGTTTTCACAGACAATAGCTTCGTATTTGTCTGATTCATCTAAAAGTCTTTCTTTTAAAGTTAATGCTGCACCGTGTGCAATAAGACAATCTCTTTCCATTTCTCCAAATCTTAAACCACCTTCACGTGCTCTACCTTCAGTAGGTTGACGTGTAAGCACTTGTACTGGACCTCTGGAACGAGCATAAACTTTATCAGTAGTCATGTGGTGTAATTTTTGGTAATAAGCAACACCGACAAATATTTCAGCATCCAATCTTTCACCGGTTACTCCACTGTAGAGAGATTCGCATCCTGCAGATTCAAAACCGTTGTTTAAGAGTTGCTGTTTGATTTCATCTTCAAGAGCTTGGTTGAATGGAGTTGCATCCACCCTTTCACCTTCAAGACAACCTGCTTTACCTGCAACCATCTCAAGCACCTGTCCAATAGACATCCTTGATGGAATAGCGTGAGGGTTAACAATTAAATCAGGCACAACACCAAATTCAGTAAATGGAATGTCTTCAGGAGATAATATTAAACCGACAACCCCTTTCTGACCGTGTCTTGATGCGAATTTATCACCAAATTCAGGTTGTCTTGTATCCCTTACTCTAATTTTTGCTAATCTTGAACCTTCAACAGTTTCTGATAAAAGAACTGCATCAACAATACCTTTTTCACCATGTCTTACAGTTACGGAAGTTTCCCTTCTTCTATCAGCAACAGTACCGAAGTCCTCTTCCAAGAATCTTGGTGGTGAAGTTTTTCCAATCAATACATCACCTGATTTTACGACAGATTCAGGGTTAACTACACCGTCATCGTCCAAGTTTCTGTAAGCTTCCTCGGATCTGTATCCTTTAATGTTTTTGTCAGGAACTTCAAATTTGTCAACTTGCCCACCGGCGTATCTTTTTTCTGAAGTATCGTAAGCCCTAAAGAAAGAAGATCTAGCTAAACCTCTTTCTAAAGCACCTTTGTTAATGACCATTGCGTCTTCCATGTTGTATCCTTCATAAGACATTAATGCAACAACAAAGTTTTGACCGGATGGTCTTAAATCGTAATTAGTTGAATCGATAATACGTGTTTTTACAATAGGAGTTTGTGGATGGTGTAACAAGTGAGCCCTTGTATCAGTACGTAATGCATAGTTAGATACATATAAACCTAAAGCCTGTTTTGTCATACCTGCTTCCATTGTATTCCTTGGAGAAGAGTTGTGATCAGAGAATGGAATAATTCCAGCACAGATACCAAGCATGGTAGCTGGGTCAATTTCTAAATGAGTGTGTTCTTCATTCAAATCAGCTAAAGACATTGCAATGTATGAGTTTTCTTCCTCTTCAGCATCCAAATATTCGATAAGACCATCATCTATCAAATCGTCCCATCTTAATTTTCCATTAGCGATTTTATTTAAATGATCTTCTTTAAGAAGTGGAACACCATCTTTAACAATGATTAATGGCCTTCTTGCCCTTCCAGGATCATTAAATATATAAATCTCATTATTGTCTTCGTAATAGGTAATATTCATTTCATGAGAGACTTCACCATTTCTTCTTTTTTCTCTCATTTCTTGAGTAAACTCAACCGGATTTTCACAAGCCCCGAGAAGTTCACCATTTATGTAAATCTTACATTTTTGCAAATAAATTCCCTCCTTAGCTTATTTAATTAATACATCCATACTTTCAATAACATCTATAATTTCCTGTTCATCAGAACCTTCAGAAATATTACACATTAAAGCTAAATTCTTTACCAAACCACAGTTAGGTCCCTCAGGAGTTTCGTTTGGACATATTTTACCAAATTGAGTTGGATGTAAATCTCTTGCTTCAAAGTGAGGTTGACTTCTGGTTAATGGAGATACAACACGTCTTAAGTGAGAAAGTGTACCCATGTAACTAGTTCTGTCTAATAACTGACTAACACCAGCTCTTCCACCTACCCAATTACCGGTAGCAATAGCGTGCTTAATATTTTCAGTTAAAACATCACTACGAACAGCTTGCTTAATTGAAAGGTCTTTTCCACGGGAAAGACTTCTTTCAAGTTGATAACTCATATCTCTGGTCAAGTTAGTGAAAGCGACTCTGAATAAATCTTCCATTAAATCTCCAGATACTCTGAGTCTTTTGTTAGTATAATGGTCCTTATCGTGAGGTTCTCTTTTTTCTTCAATAACTTCAAGTAACATTTCAGTCATTTCAGCTAAGTAAATAGCCTTATCATAACATCTTTCAGGTTCAGTACCCATATGAGGCAATAAGTAACGGTTTATTACATCGGTAGCACGTTTTGTACGATAGTCGGCAGGCATGTTTTTAGCTACTCTGTTACCTATGTATTTAATAGCAGCATCCCGCATGTATTCTCTTCTTTCATCAAGAGTCATGCTATCCATTTCAGTTTGATCCAATTTTAAAGCTTCAAGTGAAACCTGAATATCGTCTGCAACCATCATCTGGAAGTTATTGTCATCAGATATTGCTGTAATAATTTCCTGATCGGTAGATAATCCAAGAGCCCTTAATAAAATAACTAATGGAATTTCACCTGGAAGATATGGGAAAGAAATTCTTAAAAATACACCATTCTTACGTGGTTTTTTATATTCCAAAGTAATTCTAGCTCTGAAACCACTTTTAATTGAAGTTACGACTGCTTTAGCATGCCTATCTTCAACTTCATCCAATCTTTCAAGAATGATTTTATTTGGAGCAATTTCTTCCATTGTAACAACAGCTCTTTCTGAACCATTTACAATAAAGTAACCTCCTAAATCTTGAGGATCTTCATGTTTTTCAATTAATTCTTCAGCAGTTAAACCATTGAGGTGGCAAATATCAGATTTGAGCATAACAGGCAATTCGCCAATGTATACTTCTTCCAAAGGATTATCTTCTCCTTCAGCATTTAATGCCATTTCAAGGTACATGTCTGCAGAATAATTTAAATTTCTAAGTCTTGCTTCAGTCGGGTCAATAATACTGCTTGATCCGTCTGCTTCTTTATTAGATGGTTTCTCAATACGTACTTTACCAGTTTTTAAAGTGTATTTTCCATCATCTAATGTAATAGGTTCAGTAATATCAATGATATTTTGAATCCTATTATTTACAAAATCATTATATGACTTAATATGGTGATCTACTAAATCATATTTATCGAAAAATGCATCAACTAATTTCCAATTATTCTCTGTCATGGACTTCCTCCAGCATTTACGTAAACGCTATAAAAATAATAAACTAAATAAAAGTAAATAATAAGATTAGGTAAAAACCTAACAACTAATTCATTTAATCATTATTCTTAATTTACTCATAACTATCTCCTATAAGATAATTCCTCTCAAACTAAGTTAAATTTATTATAATGAATTTCTAAAAAGAAAAAAACACAGAAATTATACTATATATAAATTTCACTAACTCTAAAATTATATTTAAATTAATCTTCCACTATCCTATAAGTAACAAACACACCCGCAGTTTGACTTTCACGAGTAATCCTTAAAATATCTCCTGGTTTTGCATCAATAGCTTTTACAACAGGATCATTTGATCTAATTTTAGGAAGATTTTTAAAATCATACTCAACATCACTAAATTCATCAGCAATTTCATCTTCGGTCATGATTTCATGTGTTGGTACTAACATATGGTCTTGAATATCAATTTTCAAATTTTTTCCTCCAGATAGAAAAGTTAAAATATAAAATTAGAAACAGGCCTGACGGGAATTGAACCCGCGGCCGCTTGGTTAAAAGCCAAGCGCTCTGCCAGACTGAGCTACAGGCCTACATGAATTTTTATCATCTAGTATTTGAAGCGCCCTGGCCGGGATTTGAACCCGAGTCGCGGGCTCGACAGGCCCACATGATAGCCCCTACACCACCAGGGCAAGAAATACTTAAACGATAATGTGTAATAATACACTATTTAATAGATATTTACATCATCATATATAAATGTTTTGGAAAATAGCAATATTTTGCTAAAAAATAACATATGATAACAAATAAATAAATATTGGAATCCCGCCTGCCGGACTTGAACCAGCAACATTTGGATCTACAGTCCAACGCTCTGCCAAATTGAGCTAAGGCGGGAAAATGGGTCCGCCCGGATTTGAACCGGAGTCTCAGGCTCCCAAAGCCCAAAGGATCGACCAAGCTACCCTACGGACCCACGCATAACTATGCATGAGATAGCATACTAATAATAATATAAACATTCTATTATATAAAGGTTACTATAATTTCAACAAAATGATGAAAAATCAAAATTGAATATAAAATTATAAAGCCCCGGACGGGAATTGAACCCGCGACCACGAGATTACAAGTCTCGCGCTCTACCAGACTGAGCCACCGAGGCATAACTCTATATTATAGAACAATGTAATTTATGTTAAAAGTAGTTTAAATACTTTACTATAAATCAACCAAAAAATATGAAAATATAAATATTATAGAATTTATAATTAATAATCATGACAAATCAAAAAGAAAGTTTACTTAATAGCATTAATGAAACTTTATCTCAAATAAAAGAAAAAAATCCTTTAACACACTGCATAACCAATTCAGTTACAATCAATGATTGTGCAAATGCAGTTCTTGCAATTGGAGGATCACCATTTATGGCTGAAGATGCAGAAGAGCTCGAAGAAGTTGTAACAATAGCAGATGCATTAGTTATAAATATAGGCAAATTAAGCAAAGAACAAATCAATTCCATGAATGTAAGTGCCAAAGTAGCAAATGAAACCGACACCCCAATAATCCTTGATCCAGTAGGTGTTGGAGTAACAGAACTTAGAAACAAAACAACCATGGACCTAATTAATAATTACAATATGGCCGCAATACGCGGAAACATTACAGAAATCAAATCAATTGCCAAATTAGTTGGTGTTATCGATGAAAATAACACCGCAAAAGGCGTTGATGTAAATATTGATGACATAATTACTGAAGAAAACCTATCTGCAAATGGAGAAATCATAAGAGAACTTGCAGAAAAATTGGATACAACAATTTTAGCAAGTGGACCAATAGACATACTAAGCGATGGAAAAACAACAATAGCTATTGACAATGGAGACGACATGATGCCTTTAATTACAGGCAGCGGATGCATGTTGTCATCTATAGTTGGAAGTTGTATTGGAGGATCAACTCCACTTGAAGGAAGCTTGGTGGCAATTTTGGCAATGAACCTTGCAGGTGAAAAAGCAAGAGCAAAAGTAGATGAAAAAGATGAAGGAACAGGATCATTTAGAGCTTATTTAATTGATTACCTTTATAAAACCAATGCTGAAAGTTTAATAAATGAATCAAACATCAGGATATTATGAATAAGATAGACTTATCACTTTACCTCGTCACCGACAATAGTGATGATGTAGAAAAATTCTTAAATACAATTGAAGAAGGAATAAAAGGCGGAGTAACTGTAGTTCAAATTAGAGAAAAAACAGCAGAAACTCTGGATTTTTATGAATTAGCACTGAAAGTTAAAGAGATTACCACAAGATACAATGTTCCATTAATTATCAATGACAGAGTTGACGTAGCACTAGCCATTGATGCCGACGGAGTGCATGTTGGACAATCAGACATGCCTTGTGACGTTACAAGAAAGCTAATCGGAAAAGATAAAATATTGGGCGTTTCAGCTGCAACCATTGAAGAGGCAAAAAAAGCTGAAAGAGATGGTGCCGATTACATTGGAACAGGTGCGGTTTTTCCAACAGCAACCAAAGACGATGCTCCTTCAATTACCAAAGAGGATTTAAAAGAAATTGTCGAGTCAATAAACATTCCGGTTGTTGCAATTGGAGGAATAAATTTGGACAATGCATCCACCTTAATTGACACCGGAATCGCAGGATTATCTGTCGTTAGTGCAATAATGAGTTCTGAAAATCCTAAAAAATCATCCGAAGAGCTATTAAATATTTTTAATAGCTAATTTTATTTATTTTAAGGATTTTGTCAATAATTTAAATTATTGATAGTTTTTCTTATTTTTCTTATTTTTGTAGTAAATTGAATTTCATTATTGAAAGTCCTGATTTTTAACCTAAATTCAATTTAAAATAATGATTATCTTATATCAAAAAATATTAAATAATAATATAGAAATGATTAATTGAGGAAATTTAGATGGCAAGTCCAATTGAAGTTATTTTAGTGCCGACAATAATGATTCTGTTAGGAGTATTTTTAAGGCAAAAGGGTTTTCTAAAAAAATCAGATAGGGAACTTCTTTCAAAGATTGTTTTATACATTGCACTTCCTGCAATGATTTTTATAAATCTGTATGATGCCCAGATATCTCATAACATGCTCTTTTTACCTGTTCTGGGTTTTACTCTAACATGCATACTTATAGTCATAGCATATGCTTACTGCAGAGTGAGAAATTACTCTAAAAAGACCACATGGACAATAATTATTGCAGCATCAATCATGAATACTGGGTTTATAGGATTTCCAGTATCATTAGGGGTTTTTGGAAATGAAGGATTTATCAATGCGGTGTTTTATGATCTTGCAACATCAACATGGGTAGTTCTCTACGGCGTTATCCTTGCAACTAAATTCGGAGGCAACAGAAAGGAGGCATTAAAAAAAGCACTGACCTTTACTCCAGTCTGGGCAGTGATATTGGCATTAATATTTAATGTTTTCAATATTCCGCTGATTTATGTTGTTGAAAACACTCTAAACTATTTCGGACAGGCTACAATACCATTAATCATGCTGTCACTGGGTCTTTCACTTGATTTTGGAAATGTGAAAAACTATCTCTCCCCTTCAATAGCAGTATCTGTCATTAAGCTGGTGATTGCTCCTGTGATAATGTTTGGACTGCTTTCAATATTCAAGATATCAGGTATGGCGTTTAACATTGCAATTCTTGAAGCAGGAATGTCAACTGCAGGAAATGCTCTGGTACTTGCTATAGAATATGGCCTTGATGCTGATTTGATGGGATCTTTAACATTTACAAATGTTGTTTTAAGCGTGTTTACATTAACTGCAATCATAGGATTTTTAAGCTAAAAAATAGTTTGTAGTGTGTGGAAGATTTAGTTAAAAATCTCCCATGGATTAAATAGAGAAAATTAAAAAATTACCGAAATATTGACAAATACATTAAAAAAAGATATGAAAAGTAAAAAAAAAATATTATTTTTTACTATTTTTCAAAGCTTCTACAGCAGCAAGCTTTTTACCTGCCAACATACTAATACAAGCTCCGCCACCACTACTTAAATGGCTCATATGTTCTTCAAGACCCAAACCAGCAGTAGCTGCAGCAATATGACCTCCACCAATTAAAGTGAAACCTTTTGAGGTAGCCATAGCATTAATCAAGTCTTCAGTACCCATTGAAAATTTAGGGTCTTCAAATACACCTGCAGGACCATTAGCGAAAATGTATTTGGCGTCCCTGATTTCTTTTGCATAATATGAAATAGTCTTAACACCAATGTCAAAAATGGATTTATTAGGAATTTCTTTAAAATCAATGTCAACCCTTTGACCGTCAATATCACAAGCAACATCAATAGGATATTTTACCTTATCGCCAAATTTATCGATTAATTCTTTGGCTTTTTCGACCATGTCCCCATATCCTCTGCTTGCAATGAAATCCTTATTAACCTGACCGATATCAACGCCTGCAGCCCATAAAACAATGTTTCCAACAATACCTGTTGTCAATATGGAATCTGCAGTACCGTTGCTCAATACGTTTTCCATAACATCGATGGAATCTTCAGGCTTCATTCCACCAAGCAGGAATACGCATGGATGTTCCACATTATCGAGCGCATCTTGAATTACAGTCAACTCTTTTTCCATAACACGTCCCGCAGCTGAAGGAGTACCAACAGTAAAACCAACCAATGATGCCTGAGATCTATGAGCAGCTGCAAAAGCATCATTTACAAAGTAATCGATTAATGGAGACAAATGCCTTACAAGTAAAGTTTTTGACTGTTCTTCAGGAGTTCTTGAAAGGGACTCCTCTGAAAAGAAACGTGCATTTTCAAGTAATAAAATTTCATGCGACTTAAGAGATTTGATTGCCTCTTTAGCAGCATTGGAAAATAATGAATCAGCGTATTTAACCCTTAAATTTAGAATATCTGACAATGCCTGTGCATGTTGGGACAAGGTTGTGAAATCCTTTTTGCCCGGACGGCTTTGATGAGCAAGAAGTACTACTTTAGCCCCTTTATTAGACAATTCCTTAACAGTCTGAGCATGCAATTTTAATCGAGTGTCATCCAATATAATCCCAGAGCTTGGATCTACCGGAGAGTTAATATCAATTCTAACCAATACAGTTTTATCTTCAATATCAAAATCATCAATTGTATTAAAATCCACCATTATCTCACATCATCACAATTTACTTACCAAATCAAGTAAGGCTTCTTTTGGACTTTCTGCTTTAATAATTCCGGATGCAAGCAATACTCCATCAGCACCCAAATCCATAGCAGCTTTCATGTCATCACCAGTAGTTATTCCAGCACCACATAAAACCTTAACATCTTTATTGATGGCTTTAACTTCTTTTACTGAATCTTCAACAACTTCAGGTTGAGCTTGTGAAACAGGAATACCAGTACCTATCAATTCAGGAGGTTCAACAGCTACTGCAGTAGGTGCAAGAGCAGCAATAGCTTTTGAAGTTTCAATATTGTTAGTACAAACACATGATTCAATTCCATTGGCTTTACATAATTTTACAACTTCATCGATGTCAGCCAACTTCATCCTATTTTCTGAATGATTAATTAAAGAACCGCTTATTCCAGCATCAATTAAAGTATTGATTAAGTTGGATCCTGTGTGTCCACCTGGAGAAATCGGATCTATATGTTGAGCAAAAATTGGAATGGAAGTTTCTTCACTAATTCTATAAATATCAGCAGCCTGTGGAGCTGCAACCATAGTAATTCCAGATTCACTTGCAGCGCTTTCTAAGTCATGTGCAAGTTCTAATGCATTCATACCACTTGATTCCAAATAAGTTTTATAGTTTAATATAACAATTGGTGTGTCCATAATAATCCCACAACTACTCTTTGATAATTATATTTGAATAACATTATTAAATAAATTTTTGATTGAAAATTCTTTTTTCAGCCAATTCAACATATTCCCTTTTAATGTCATAAGCAATATAGCTACGATTGTTTTGAACTGCTGCAATGCAAGTTGTACCACTTCCGCAAAAAGGGTCTAAAACGACATCACCTTCATAGCTATAAAGATTTATAAGTCTATGAGGCAATTCAAGGGGAAATGGAGCAGGATGACCAATTTTTTTAGCGTTTACTGCTGGAAATGTCCAAATACTTTTTGTCCAACTGATAAAATCATCCCTTTCAATAGTGTCCTTTTTGGCTTGTTTTTTATTTTTGGAATATGAACCTTTTGAAAATACCAGAATATATTCATGATAATCCCTAAGAACCGGGTTTGAAGCTGACATCCAACTTCCCCATGCGCATGACCCTCCACCACTGGCAGATTTATCCCAAATAATTTCTCCACGCATTAAAAAACCCAAATCCAACATTATTTCAATTATCATTGCATGAAGTGGAATATATGGTTTTCGTCCAATGTTTGCAATGTTTATGCATGCCCTTCCACCAGTAACCAGTTTTTTATAGCACTGGCGAAATACTGATGTCAGCAATTCCAGATATTCATCCAAGCTCAAATCATCATCATATTCCTTTCCAACGTTATACGGAGGAGACGTGATCATCAAATGAATACTGTCATCGGGAATTTCATCCATGTTTTCGCTGGATTTACAATATATCCTATTTAAATCAGCACCATCAATGGCGTTCTCTTTAAAATCAATGCTTTTTGGAACTTCAAAATCCTTAAATAATTTTGAACTGTAAAACTTCTTTGAACTATGAGATTCTCTGACAACAGAACCAAAAGATGTTGTTTGTGTTTTTCTAACCAATTTAAGACCTCTTTAAAAGATTTAAAAATTTCAATCCTTTTTGTTTGCAATTATCTTCCATATCTGCCATTTCAATATATTGACCTAATGATTCCAAATCCTGCATTCCAGAGAAGAAATTTAAATTTTGATTAAATAAACGATTTAAATGTATTTTTAACTCCATACTTGAATCCATTCTTAAAAAACCAGACTTGGGAGTTGTTTTTCTTGTATTTCCATGATTTAATGGAAATGGATTTAAAGACCAGAAACCCTGAATAATGCCTGCACTTTTCAGATAATCCGCCTTCTTGCAGAATCCATTTGACAGTGGAGCGTTGCCCAGAACAATTATTGGTATTTTAGACGCTTTAAAATTTGAAACACGAATATCAATACATTTTCCAATAGCTTTTAAGATTGAATCTGAACGTGTGAAACTTGGCTTTCCCTGATGAGTTCTATAATCACCAATTTCCAAAATTTCATTTGACTCTACATCATATTGCCAATTCCACACTATTGACATCTTAACCTCAAATATTACTTTAACTTCACTGGCTTTTAAAATTTTTTTATCAACAGTTGAAATTACAATATCTGCAGGAGACCTTGATGTGATGCCCAAAGCAGGTATTCTTGCCTGATTGACCACATGCAAATTTTCATCAGATATTAGGCTTTTCAAAAGATTTTTAACCCAATTTTCAGTATAGTTTCCAATTAATGAATTCCTAGACTGTAATGTCGATTTAACACCCCTATAACTTTTCGGCCAGTATGCCAAATGCCGACCGTCTTCATCCAGATAGAACAGATGATTTGCCTTTGCAAGTTTTAGAGATTCTGTAAAAAATAACTTTTCTTGATTTTTATTCCACAAATTCATAATAAAAAATATTATTATTAAACATATAAATACTTTTAATAATATAATTATAATATTGTTCAATATATGTTAAATTGTTTTTGACTTGAATAAATGTATATACTATCAAAACTAAACATTAACTTGATTTTATGTCATTCAATGAAAGCCAAATAGAAAAATTAGAAAAAAGTGGATACAGATTCGTCGGACAACATGGCCATGCCGCAGTCAAGACATGCCATTGGACACGCCAAAGTATTGTTGATAAAGGCGTTTGCTATAAGGAAAAGTTCTATGGAATCGAATCACACAGATGCTTGCAAATGTCTCCTGCAGTTCCCAACTGCCAACAGGAATGCGAATTCTGCTGGAGAGACCTAACATATACCCAAACCAATTGGGAAGATGAAGAATATGATGACCCGAAAACCATAATCGACGGAGCAATTGAAGCACAGAATAATTTATTATGCGGATTTTATGGAAATGACAAAGCAAACAAAAAAAAGTTAGATGAACTGAAAAATCCAACCAATGCAGCCATTTCCCTGGCCGGCGAACCTACACTCTATCCAAAAATTGATGAATTGATTGGAGAGTTTAACCGAAGGGACTTTACAACATTTGTAGTGAGCAATGGCCAATGCGTAGACAGACTAAGAAATCTGGAAAACGATCCGTACCAACTATACCTTTCCTTAGATGCGCCTAACGAGAAAATATTTAATACAGTCTGCAGACCTAGAATAAACGATGCATGGATTAATTTAAATGAATCACTTGAAACATTATCCAGTTTCAACTCCAGAACATGTATACGAAATACCTGTGTCAAAGGAAGAAATATGGAAAATCCCGAAGAATATGCAAAATTAATCGATAAGGCAAATCCCGATTATGTTGAAATAAAAGCATACATGTGCGTAGGTTCATCACGAGACAGATTAACACCAGACAACATGCCAACATTTGATGAAGTTACCGAATTCGCAACAAAAATAGGAAATGAATGCGGCAGAGAAATAGTTAATGAATCCAAAGTTAGCAGAGTAGTCCTACTAGAATAACTCTTTTTAATATAAAAAATAGGTTTGAAAGTCATCATTACATTATGTAATGACGACAATTAATTTTAATGCAAACAATTAAGATTTAATGAAATATTGATTAAAACTAAATTATTTAGCTTTTAACTCATTGCATAACTCAACAGCTTTAAGAGCAGCTTTTTCCATTGAAACTTCATAGGAAATGCCAGCTTCTTCTAAAATTCTTTGACCTTCCTCTTCATTAGTACCGGTTAGTCTAATGACAATAGGAACCTTTCTTTCACAATGTTCTAAAGCTTTAATTACACCACGAGCAACATCATCCGCCTTAGTAATTCCACCTAAAACATTCAGGAACACAACTTTAACAGGTTCATAACTCAATACAAGGTTTAAAGCCTGATCAATTATTTGTTCTGAAGCTCCACCACCAATATCTAAAAAGGTAGCTGGTTCTCCGCCGTTAAGTTTAATCATGTCCATAGCAGTTAATGTTAAACCTGCACCATTACCGATTACGGCAATGTCACCATCCAATTGCACAAAGTCAACAGCTTTCTTTTTGTAGTGAAGTCTTTCAACTAAGTCCTGATGTCTGAATAATGCATCATTTTCAACAACAAGTTTTGCATCAGCAGCAATCAATCCTTGAGGAGTTGAAACTAACGGGTTGATTTCAGCAGTATCCGCATCATACTTTTCAAATACATTATATAATTTCCAAATCATGTCACCCATTGGTGAAATTAATTCAGATGGAACACCCATTCTACGTGCAATTTCACGTGCTTCATAAGGTAAAAATTCAATTAAAGGATTTGGATAATATTTAATGATTTTTTCAGGGTTTGTTTTTGCTAAATTTTCAATTTCAACCCCACCTTCCATACTTGCCAAGATAACAGGTTTTCTAGCACCCCTATCTACAGATACGGTTACGAAAAATTCATTTAAAATTTCGGCTTTTTTCTCAATCAATAAATGTTTAACTTTTTCGCCTTTGATTTCCATTCCCAAAATTTCATCAGCTACTTTTAAAGCTTCACCAGGGTTATTTGCAAATTTTACACCACCTGCTTTACCTCTACCACCGGTTAAAACTTGAGCCTTTATCACTACAGGAACGCCCATTTCAGAAGAGATAGTCATAGCTTCCTCAGGAGAGTAAGCGACATGTCCTTCTAAAATTGGTATGCCTTCTTGATTAAAAATTTGTTTTGCTATATTTTCAAAAAATCTCATTGTAACACCTATTCAACTAAAGCAAATCCGGCTTTTAAAGCCTGAATATTTTTCTCCTCAGTGCCCTTAGGAACACTGTCTTCAACAGCTTTTATAACAGCCTCTTCAGATATGACTTTAGCAATTTTTGTAATAACTCCAACCATAACAATATTAGCTACAATTTTAAGTCCAATATCCTCCATTGCAGTTTGAGTAGCTGGAGCTTCATAAACTTTAATATTATGCTCTTCAATAAATTCCCTTACATCCTCAACATCAGTTGTTCCAGGATCAACAATCAAAGTTCCATCATCCTTCAAATCACCGATATATTTAATTAATGCCTCATTGGACATTGCAACTAAAACATCGAGGTTCTGAACTTTAGGATATTCGATTAATTTATTGTCTATGACAACTTCACATTTAGAAGCTCCTCCACGAGCTTCAGGACCATAAGATTGAGTTTGAACAGCTTCATTCCCATCAAATAAACTTGCAGCCTTACCTAAAATAATTCCTGCAAGAATAATTCCTTGACCTCCAAATCCACATATTCTAATTTCTGTTCTCATATTTTCACCTAGAGTTCTGTTTCGTATGCAGAATTAACAACAGTTTTACTACCTGAATTTTCAACACTGAATTTTTCAAGAACTTCACTAAGTTCATCCCTATGCCTGTTGGCAAATTCACCAACAACAATTTTATCTTTTAATTCTTTTTCAGTCATCCTATCTGCAGCAGATTTGAATACTGTATTTGCTTTCATGACTGCAGCCATAGCAGTAGGAGTTTTAAGTCTGTTTTTACGACCGAAATAGGTAGGGCATAAACTGACAACTTCAACAAATGAAAAACCAGGAGTTTTTAAAGCCGCTTTAATAGACAATACCAAATTTTCCATTTCAGTTATAGTCCATCTTGCTGAGTAACTTGCACCTGCCGCTGCAACAACTTCAGCTAACTTAAATGGTGTATCATAGTTTCCATATGGAGCGGTTGTTGCAACAATACCTTTAGGAGAAGTAGGACTAACCTGACCACCAGTCATTCCATAAATATTATTATTAATACAGATTACTGTAAGATTTAAGTTTCTTCTAGCTGCATGAATCAAATGGTTACCACCAATAGAAGCGGCATCACCATCACCAGAAAATACAACAACGTCCAAACCTTTATTAGCTATTTTCAAACCTGTTGCAAAGGTCAATGCACGTCCATGAGTTGTGTGAAGAGAATCACATTTGATATAACCTGGAATCCTTGAAGAACAACCGATTCCAGAAACCATTGCAATATTGTCAAAGTCCATTTCTGCTTTTTCCATAGCTTCTAAAAAAGCGCTCATAACTGAACCGTTACTACAACCTGGACAGAAAATATGTGGAAGTCTTTCTTCTCTCATATAAGAAAGATATTTACTATTTTTTTCAGCCATTTATTCACCCTCCGCTCTTTTGATTCCAGATATAATTTCATCAGGAGTTGGTAATAATCCTCCAATCTTGCCCATGAAATGAACATTGGTCTGCATTTTTAACAGCCTGTCAATTTCATAATACATTTGTCCCAAATTCATTTCAACGACGATGACATGTTTTGCTCCTTCAGTCAATTCGAGGACTTGTTTTTCTGGGAAAGGCCATGGAGTATCAATTTTTATATAACCTACTTTTTTACCTTCTTTTCTTATTTTAAGAACAGCTTCAATGACTGCCCTTGTAGGAGAACCATATGAAATAATTATTGTATCTGCATCATCACAGAATTGGGAAAATACTGATGATATTTCATCTCTATTATTTAAAATCTTATTACATAACCTTTGAACTAACCTGTCATGAGCATCAGGATCGTTTGTATCAGGATAACCTCTTTCATCGTGAGTCAAACCTGTAACATGAATATTGAATCCGTCTCCAAATGCCGGCATAGGAGTTGTTCCATTTTCAACATATTCATAAGGCAAATAATTATCGGTTAATTCTGGCCTTTTACGAGGTACAATATTGATTTTACTTTCATCAACATGCATTTTTTCTCTCATGTGCCCCATAGTTTCATCAGTCATCAAGAACACCGGTACACGATATTCTTCAGCTAAATTAAACGCTTTTATTGTGAAATAGAAAAATTCTTCAACACTAGCAGGAGATAATGCAATAGGTTCATAATCCCCATGAGAACCCCAACGTGCTTGCATCATATCACCTTGAGCACCCATTGTCGGTTGAGCTGTTGAAGGGGAACCTCTTTGAACGTCAACAATAACAAGAGGAGTTTCAGTCATAAAAGCATAACCAATATTTTCTTGCATTAATGATAAACCAGGACCAGAAGTAGCGGTCATTGCTTTTGTTCCTCCCCATGAAGCACCGATAATTGCACCCATAGATGCAATTTCATCTTCCATTTGAACAAAAGAACCACCGACTTTCGGTAAATCTCTAGCTAATGTTTCTGCAATTTCAGTAGATGGAGTTATAGGATAGCCAGCAAAAAACCTACAACCTGCTGCAATTGCTCCTTTAGCACATGCTTCATTACCTTGTATAAAAAATTCTTCAGTCATTTTTAACACCTACTTTTTCCCCTTTGTGAAATTCGGATTGAAATTGATATCATTATCATCTTTCATCCACCAATTTTCAGGCAAGTCCACTACAATAGCTTGGTCAGGACATGCTATTTCACAAGTGCCACACTTTGTACATCTCTCTTCAAACTTAACAAAAGGTAATTGAACCCCTTTTTTATTAATTTCGGAAGATATTGCATATACATTTTTATAACACATAAATAAGCAAAGGTGGCATCCTTTACACAAATCTTCGTCAATAATAATCAATTTAATAATCTCCTAAAAAATCTATAATAAATAAATACAGATTATGAAATATATTTGTAAATAAACATTTAAATATCTTATTAAAAAATCGTGATAATATCAAAAAACAAAAATTTATTAAAAAAAATAATATTATATAAGACCATGAAAAAATTAACAACACCCATATCGGATAGTGATTTGGAAGACATTAATGTTGGTGACCAGATTACAATTTCTGGAACCATATATACAGGCCGTGATGCTGCACTACCCCAATTAGTCAAATTAATCAAGAAAGATGAAGTACCATTTGACATGAATGGAATGGTCATAATGCACACTGCATTCAGCGATGCGGGAATAGCTCCAACAACAAGCAATAAAGAGGAAATTGAATCCACAATTCCTTTTTTAAGTGAAAATGGTGTTAAAATCCATATAGGAAAAGGAACCCTGAGTGATGAGACTGCAATTGAATTAAATAAAAACAATTCCATTTTTGTTATCACACCACCAGTAGCAGCATTGCTTACAAATAAAGTATTGGAAAAGAAATGTGTTTTATTCGAAAAAGAAGGTATGGAAGCCATGTTTGAATTGAAGGTAGATGAAATACCTGGAATTGTAGCCATACATAAAGGAAAAAAGATTTAATCCATTTTGACATCACGAATATACTTTGCCGGAACCCCACCAACAATTGTATTTTCAGCAACATCCCTGGTTACAACAGCTCCTGCTGCAACAATAGCACCATCACCGATTGTGACACCTGCAAGAACTGTAGCATTAGATCCAATCCATACATCATTGCCTATTTTAATTGATGAAGGTTTCAAATTACCTCTTTTGGCCGGATTTTCATCATGGTTTAAAGTGGCTAAGACAACATTATGGCCAATGAGCACATTATCCCCGATATAGATTCCGCCTTGGTCCTGGAATTTGCAGCCTGCATTGATAAAGACATTTTTTCCAAGATGTATATTCTTTCCGAAATCTGTGAAAAATGGTGGAAAAACTCTAAAATCATCACTGACTTTACAACCAAACAATTTTGAAAATAAATCCCTGATTTCATCAAAATCATGGTAAGTATAATTAATTTCACAAGTAATCTTTTGTGCTTCCCTGGAATAATAATTACAAGCATCAGCTGCTTCTTCATCCATTACCAATGTTTTGCCTTCATTAAAAATATCTAAAAGTTCATTAAGTTGTAACATGAATAATGGTTTATAAAAAATAATATTTAAAAATAAGTAAAAAAAGGAGTTATTATTAAAAATAACTCAGAAAATGAATCTATTCTTCGTCTTCTTCGTCGTCAGATTCTTCTCTTTTTTCGAATTCATCTACGAAATTAACTTTGGTAATTTCTTCGATATTGTCCCAGATGTCTTTAGCAATTCTGAATCTTGCAAAGGTAATGTCCATGTAAGATTGTTGGTCGAATTTAGCCATTTCATCTAATTTAATATTTGCAACGCCATCAACGATGTCAATTTCAGTTTTTTCGATATCGACATTAGGATTAGAGTAGTGTAACTCAATCATACTTTTAATTTTATCTTCAGGATTGTCAATGATTTCAGTTACTTCAACATCGTAAATTAAGTCTTTTCCTGCTAATTCGTGGTTGAAATCAACTTTTACTCTTCCACCGTTAACGGTTAAGATTTTACCGGTTGAACCTTCAGATTGGATTTTCATACCAGGATATGGAGTCATACCTTGTTTTTTGAACTCTTTCATAGGTACTAATTGAATCATTTTAGGATCTCTTGGTCCGAATGCATTATCTGATTCAACTTCAACATGTTTGGTGTCTCCAGCATCTAATCCTTTAATTGCTTCTTCAATAGCAGGTAATAAATGATTTCCTCCAACAACAATTGGAATTGCTTTGTAAGTTTTATTTTCTTCGAAAATTCCTGCTTCTTGTGCTATTTCTTCATAAGTAGTATCAAATACGTCATCAGTTTCTTTTATTTTACCAGTAAAGTTTACTCTAACAAAATCTCCGTTATCTATAGCCATAAAAATTACGCTCCATAATAATTTTGATTAAATAATTTGTTAATAAATATAACATATAAAATTTTAGTAACCATTACTTATTAAAGTTTTGTTTATATGAGAATTTAATGTAAAAAATAAGTGTTGCTGAAAAAATATAAAATATCACAATAATACTTTTCATACGCTCTCTGTAAAAGAATAATATATAAATAAAACAATAACATAATTCATGAAAAGAAGAGGAGCAGTCAATTTACCATTACATGGAGGTCATCCACCGGCATGGCTATTTTCCAGAATGGTTGACTTGTCAGGAGCACTAGCTTCGGTCATCATTGAAGAATATAGCTTGAATGAATTTCTAAACAGAATTTCAAATCCATATTGGTTCCAGGCATTCTCCTGTGTTTTAGGTTTTGATTGGCACTCTTCAGGAACAACCACAACCACATTAGGAGCTTTAAAGGCATCACTATCTCCTGAAGAACATGGAATTTATCTGACAGGAGGAAAAGGCGCGAAATCCAGAAAGACTCCCGAAGGAATTGAACATGCTGGAGAGGTATTTAACCTAAAAACCAAAACAACTGAAACATTGGTTGAAACAAGCAAATTATCCGCCAAAATTGACAACTCATGCATTCAAGATGGATACACATTATACCAGCACAACTTCTTCATTACCGAAAAGGGCAATTGGGCAGTCATCCAACAGGGAATGAACACGGAAACCAAATACGCCCGCAGATACCATTGGCTAGGCGAAGAGGTTGATGAATTATTAAATGATCCTCACAGCGGAATTTCATGCGACAAAAAAACTCCAAACACATTGAACATGTCTTCAAAGGATAGTGAGGAAGCTCAAAAAATTAGCGTTGATTTAATCAACGACAATCCAAACCACCTAAGACAATATTTCAAAAGAAAAGACAATCAAATGCTTTTGGAAGATTTTACAATGCCTGCACACCATCCTGTGCTTGACATGGACATTTCAGACAAGGAATTTGAAGTGCTGACAAAGGCATGGGAAATTCAGCCCGAAAACTATGAAGAGCTAATTCTTCTTCAGGGAATTGGACCTAAAAAAATAAGAGCATTGGCATTGATATCCGACTTGGTATACGGAGAACCTGCCAGCTGGAAGGACCCCGTCAAATACAGTTTTACCCATGGAGGAAAAGACGGTTTTCCCTATCCTGTTGACAGGGAAGTCTACGACAATTCAATTCAAACCATCAGGGATGCAATTGACCAGGCACGCATAAAAAAAGACACAAAACTAAAAGCAATCAAAAGATTGGATGACTTCATTTCCTAACGGTTTTCATTATGGATATTGACATTTTTTCCATGAGCAGTCGGAATAACTTCAAGTACAGGATTTTCAAATTCCAAATCAAACTCCTTGCCATCCATCAGCAGATGTTGGAATACTGCAAGAGATGATACTTCAGAATGAGGCTGAGTTGTAACGGAAACATTCCAATCTGCTGCCTTATATACTTTTCCAGGAACTTTGGAACCGCCAACAATGATTAAAATATCAGAACCATCTGCACGAACTTCAGGAGCGACTTCATGAGCTTGTGATCCATACATTGTCAGGTGAACTACTTTTCCGCCATCAGCTTTCCACTTATTGATAACTCCCATATAACCTTCAGCATATTCTATTTCAAAGTTGCCTCCAAAACGTGAAGCGGTATCCCTCACATTTTCCATGAGCTTATTGTCCCTTTCTCCTGCAAGATATATTTTGCTGGCTCCGAATGCGCGGGCAGTCAAACATACATGAGTTGTTATACGAGTATCTCTTTTTAATCTGTGATCTAATCTTAAAACATTTACATTCATAATATCAAAAAAATAAATTAATTAATCTAATATTTTAAATTTTGAATATTTAAAAATTTGTATGAATGATGACGGGCCACTCACCACTAATTGAAACAGGATTGGATGATGTTTGCTTATGAACGAAGTTGTATTTAAAAAATGGAGGTGATGAATATGTAAACTGGTGAGTGACACACATCAAAACTAACTATATAGAACCTGCTTAATAAACTAATGCTTTTTAAGAAAGCAATTTTAATTTTAACACACTAAATTGCTTTAAAAATGAAAAATTAGAAGAAATATAAAGCTACAGCCATAAACAACAATGCCATTAAACGACCTACTTCGTTACTCATTCCCAAAACATCACCGTTGGCAAGCACGAAATTCCTTCTGGCAATAAGAGCAATGATGATGCCTGAAAACATAGCCCCTAAAGCTCCGCAGACTCCAACAACACCACCCAATAAAAATGATATTATGCAAACGAATATTGTGGATATCAAGTAATTTGACGGAGTTGTTTCAAGCATGAAATAACTTCCAATTCCAGGAGTTAACGGTTTTGATAAAAGCGCAGTTGTAATAAGGGAAGTCTTTGCAACCATTTCACAAATAATTATTCCAGATATGAAATTATAATCCAGAATATTGTATAAGCCCGCTATTGTTAAACTGGCCACTAAAAACAGTGTTGCAACACCACCTGCACCTACGGACGGGTCTTTCATCACCATGATTTTACGTTCAGGCTCACCATGAACCATTACCCCATCAGCCATGTCCATTACACCATCCAAGTGATTATAACCTGTAATAATCATCAAAAATGCATAGACAATTACGGCCGTGAAAAATGTATTCAGATGCAGGAAATTCAAAGAGACATAACCGCAAGCTGCTGCCAAAAGGCCTATGAATATATGTAGAAATGGCCAGCACCATGTCAATTTGGTCATATACTCTATTGAAGTATATACGCGAATCGGCAAAATTGTTGAAAATGTCAAAAGGCCCAGCAAAGACCTTATCGGTGAAAATTCCTCATCTTCAAAATAGCTATCATCTTCCATAATCATTCCTCAAAAATTTTTGAAACACAACCGGCTATCAAACCTGCAAATACATCCTCCAAAAAAGGAGGCAAGCCATAGATAATGCCAGGTTTTGCTTCACAGTATCTCCTAAAGTTGAAAGTTGCTTTTGTTCCTGCAATCTGGTTAGAAACAGCTAAACCCAGCACATCATCAGCATAGTGATTTGAATCATCACCCATATTGATTTCTCTAATATGGTCTCCGGCCAGGTCCTGTTCTGTTCTCATTGCAGCAACTATCAGAGTTATAACATCAATGTCTGCCAATGATTTCAGAATCTGCGCTTCCATTTTTTGTTTTAAATCATCATTAACTTCATCATCATCAACAAGCTCCAAACCAGCTTCAATCAAATCCCCTATAAGAATACCTTCGGCCACAAGATAATCCAATATTCCAAAAGTCAAATCAAGTCTTTTAAATGCATCTTCAAGACTTATTTCAATCGCTTCTTCAATTTGAACTTTTATCTCTTCAAAATCAATTTCATCATATTGGGCATTATTGATATCAAGGCTTTCGCCATCGCTTTCGGGAATATTTGAAAGAACTGCAAGAAACTCATTGGTATTCAAAATGTTTTGAATGTGAATAGGCAATGCCATGCAGGCCAAAGCCTTTGCCTTAATATTGGTAACCGCCTTAAAGATTTTAAGCAAGTCTTTTGGGGATAAAACCTTATCAATGTAAACAATATGGCTTAAGTTAATTCTTGCATCCAGAAATCCTTTAGGAGAATTGGCCACTTTTAATTGTTTGGTAAACTCCTCGACAACAACATCATTTGCCATAAATGTAAAAATAGTCAAGTCCCCATAAGTATTTTCAAAATAATCCAAAGATTCACTTGCCTGTGCAATATAAGAACCTTGAGACTGATTGAAAACTTCCGCTTTTTTTGCAGTTGATTTAAAATCATCTTTAGCCTTAACAACATTGACATTTTCAACAATGTCAATACCGTCACTAACCGTGAAGTCGCTGAATGCCAAAAAATGCTTTGGGTTATTAATGCAAATCCCATAATCTTTTTCAATGACACTAATTTTCATGTTATAACCTAATCAATTATACATATAATATATTAATTATTTAATTTAAATTTTATATTAATCACAAAAAAGGACATCATACTATGACAATTATTATTGACCCCCAATCCAGCGGAATTGCTGGAAATATGATTATAGGTGCTTTGGTTGACTTAGGTGCAGATAAAGACGAGCTAAAGGAGATAATGGAAAAATCAGCTGAACCATTCGGTAAAGTGAAAGTATCATTTAATAAAATCTCAAAACATGGAATTGATTCGACATTCTGCCATGTGGAAATGATTGAACATCAACCTCCAGTCAATTATCCTGAATTCATTGAAAAAATTGAAAGCTTGGACATAGATGAAAAAATTAAAGAAACTTCAATAAATGTTTTTGAAAGAATAGCTGAAGCCGAATCAAAAATTCATGGAAAAACATTGCAGACAGTCCATTTTCATGAAGTTGGTGCAAGTGATGCAGTAGCAGACGTAATTGGGTCAATATATGCTTATTATTCACTTAATTTAAATCAGCAAAAAATAATAGGCCTTCCAATAGCTGTTGGCGGAGGCAGAGTAAAAACTGCCCATGGAACAATACCTGTTCCGGCACCTGCTGTTTTAGAAATTCTAAAAGATGCAAATATTGTTGGAGGACCAGTGGACAGCGAACTTGCTACACCTACAGGCAGTGCGATTTATGCTGAAATTTGCGATGAAATAATCGAATTCATTCCACAAGTCAAACCTAAAAAAATAGCTTACGGTGCAGGCAAAAAAGATTTTGATCATCCAAACATTTTAAGGATTATAGAAACTTCAGACATGCCCGAAAAGGACACCATAGATGTTATTGAAACAAATTTGGACCATTTAACCGGTGAAGAAATTGGATATTTATTTGACAAGCTCTTGGATAACGGAGCAAGCGACGTGTCAATCACACCAATAATCATGAAGAAAAACCGCCAGGGAAGTCTTTTAAAAGTAATTTCAAAAAAAGAAAATAGAAATCGGCTTGTAAATATGATTTTTAAAGAAACAGGAAGTTTAGGAATTAGAATCGCCCCAAATTTACACAGAGGAATAGCAAAAAGAGAATTTGTTAAAAAAGAGTTTAAGATAAATGGCGAAACATTTGAAGTCACATTTAAAAACGGCTATGTTAACGATGAGATTATTTCATCAAGAGCAGAATATGAAGATTTGAAAAAAATCGCACAAAAGACAGGCCTTCCATTAATAAAGGTAAAAGAGTTGATAAGATGAAAAAAGCGATTTCAGTTTTATCCGGAGGACTTGACTGTACTGTTGCAACAAGCGTTTATTCAAAGGACTATGAAATCCACGCAATTACATTCAATTACGGTCAAAAAAGTTTTAAAAGAGAGTTGCAAGCATCAAAAGAAATTTGCGAAAAGATGGGCTTTAAGCATTATGTGATTGATCTTCCGTGGCTTGCTCAAATCAGTACATCCAGTTTGAATACTGATGAGGATATTCCAGAAATCAAGGAAAATGAATTGGACAATCTGGAAAAAAGTCAAGAGACTGCAAAAAGCGTTTGGGTTCCTGCAAGAAATATGGTGTTTACATCAATTGCAACATCATTTGCTGAAAGCATTGGTGCTGAAATAATCATTGTGGGCTGGGATGCAGAAGAAGCTGCAACATTTCCCGATAACTCTAAAGAATTTATGGATGAATTCAATGAGTTAATAAGCATCGGTTCACCTGAAAATATAAAAATTGAAGCACCAGCCATTGATTTGAATAAAGAGGAAATTGTTAATTTAGGTGTTGAAGTTGGTGCTCCAATGGAATTAAGCTATTCATGTTATGCAGGTAGAGACAAACATTGTGGCGTTTGCGAAAGTTGTATGAGGCGGAAACGAGCATTTAAAAAATTAAAAATTAAAGATTTAACCGAATACGAAACATGACTAATCATATTTTCTTAATTTGGCATTCCAATCAGATTCATCCAAATCCAGATTATTTCTCATAGTATCTGCAGCGTATGCAACTGAATAATATGCATCTTCAACACCCATTTTAGATTTTTCATAGTTTGCTATTCTGGATTTTTTAAAACCGATTGACCCCGCTTCACGGTAGGAGTCAATATCAGCACCAATGAAAATAAATTCCCAGCTATGACTTGAAATCATGTTTTTAATTTGATTTTTGGAATATTCAATGGATGAATTTTCCATACCGTCAGTCATGACAACAAACAATACCTTATTTTCAATTTTGCTGTTAAGTGATGTAATTGTCCTTCCAATCGCATCCAAAAGAGCTGTTGAACCTCCAACATAGTATTCTTTGGATGTTAATTCACCAACATCTTCAATTGCTTTTCTTTCATATAATACTTCATATACATCATTGAAAAGGATTGTAGTTACTTTAGTATTAAATTCCTTGTTCTTTTCTTTTTCAATGAAAGCATTGAAGCCACCCATGGTGTCTTTTTCAGACCCCCACATTGATCCACTTTTATCTATTACAAAAATCAAATCCAAGTCCTGATTTTGAGGTAAATCCTTCATGATATTCACATCCCAAATATTGTTAATAAGTTGTTAATAACTTACACACAATATATTAACCAAATGTAGTATATAAATGTTTCGGAAAATACAAAAAATTATCATGAAAAATATAAAATAAGACCTAAAATAAAAAAATAAGCATTTAATGAAGCTTAATTCCACAATTAGTGCAGAATGAATCATCACTACCGACTGAAGCACCACAATTAGGACATTTTAATTCAACTTCAAATTTAGCACCACAATTTGTGCAGAATCTGTCACTTAAATCGGCAACAGTGCCGCAATTTTGACAATATTTCTTATTTCCGTCTGCAAAATTAGACTGTTTGAATTCATCTTTTGGAGTTGGAACCTCACTTAAAACAGGATTTGAATAAAAATCCTTTTGATTTTCAATTTCCACAATCAATTCATTCATGACTGCAATTCTTTTGCTGTCTGAAGGATGTGTTGAGAAAAAATCATGATCATTTGGATTTCCTCCAGCCATGCTCTGCCAAAAATCAGGAATTCGAGAAATATCATAGCCTGCCCAATGGATTATCATCATTCCAAGCTTGTCCGCTTCCAATTCCTGGTCTCTTCCCCATGGATTCATCAGGAAAAATTGAGACCCTATACTTGCAAAATTGGTTGCAGCCCTTGTAAGGTCACCGACTCCGCCCAAACCTACAAGATCAAGAGCGAAACTACCAAACCATGCAGCCGAAGTAATAGTATTTTGAGCATTTTGAGCACTGATTCTAGTTCGGGCATGGTCAAGCAGTGCATGAGCCATTTCATGACCTAAAATAAATGCTACTTTCTCTTCACTATCTGCAACGGATAAAATACCTGAAAACATGACAATTTTACCGCCAGGCATACAGAATGCATTCACCGCATTGTCTGCAATCAAATGAAAGTCCCAGTCATAATAATCCTCAGTATAATCACTTCTGCCTATTTGAGCCAAATAGTTTTCAACCGCCTGAATCAATCTTATGGCAACGTTTCTAACCAATTGACCTTGAGATGTGTTGTCAAGAAGCTGTGACTGATTGACCATAGCATAATACTCATTATATGAATCCTGCAAAAACTTATCGTCATTAATTATATCAAAATGGGATTTTCCAGTAAATGGGTTTATAGCGCTCCTGTCATCCTTTGCCATATTACATCACAATAATTATATTTACAAGTTGTGTTTAATAAGTTTTTTAATATATGATGGATATAATTAAAAGCAATATGAGTAAAAAAATATTTATCTTCATGATAGCTATTCTATTTATTGGAGCTGTTTGGGCTCAAAATGACTCAAACATTACTCTAAACAATGTCAATTTTGAAATACCTTCCAAATACAAAGGTGGAGAAATAGACAATAACCGATATGAATTAAATAATGAGTTTTCCATTGAATGCGTTGATGACAATCTTGAAAAACACATTGGACTTTGGGCCTGTGAGAAAGAATATGAAAAGAATTTGACAATAGGCAAACATCCAGTTAGATATTACTGCCAATACAACCAATATGTCCATAACAACCAATCCCATGCATATTTTGTATCTGGAGATTCAATTTATGAAATTGGATGGACAGGCAATGAAATTAAAAAAGAAATTGAAGACATGATTAGGAACACTCCCCCAGCCCAAATAGATTATGATGAATTCTATTATGAATTAGATAAATCAATTGACCTATACAAAAAAGAAAGAACCGGCAAATTAAATCAAGAGGGAGAATATAATTATTTAGAAGCCAAATACAAATCATCCCCACATACAAACGAAAAACAAGATGACACTCACTTTAAAGAAATATTGTTAACTCATTACAGAAAGTGATAACTTTTAAATAAGTTAAAAACTAAATATATAATAAAATACATTAAGTATCGTATTTCTTTAAATATTACTTAAAGTTTAATTTGCATCAAAATCAAAGCGAGTGAATTAAATGAATAGAACAAAAAAATTAATCATAGCTATTCTTGTTATCGTTCTTATTGGATTAATAGCAGTAATATTTGGAGCGTTATTCAGCGGTCCAGATTTATCAAGTGAAACCAAGAACATACTTGTATTAGCTTCTGATAAAGAAGAACAATCCAACGGTGGAGTGGACATGGCATTTATGATTCGTTTAGAAAACGGATCTTTGAAAAACTATACTCCAGTATACCCTGGAGGAATGACACATCCTACACAGCCCGCCCCAGGAGGTCTGGGAGGTAACATGTTCCTACACGATTGTCTGTGGGATGGAGTAGATCAAGGTATGGAGTATGCTAAAGAGATAGTTGAAGCTAATACTGGAATGAAATCAGATGCTGTCGTGGTTGTTTATGATGTTGCAGTAGATGATGTCATAGATTCTGTTCGTCCACTTAAAGTAGATGGTGAAGTAACAAACCTTTCTGCTACTGAAATTATTCGTCAAAACGATGCGTACCAAGGTTATCCAGGTAATGAAAATGTTCAAGGAAACATGTCAAGAGGAGATTCCGTAATGGTATTGGTTAAAGCACTTGCTAATGCTTCCAAAGATCCTGATAAGAAAAATACCATGGTACAAACTGCACTAAAAGAGTATTCTAACGGAAACATCATTATGAAACCAGAAGGCTCATTCACTAGATTACTTGCTTCAAGAGGATTTGAAAGTTTAACAGGATAATCTTTAAAGGATTTAATTCAAATTCTTTAAAGAATTTTTTTTATTTATTTTAGGACATCACCAATAATTTGAATTTTGGTGGTGGCATCTTTATTTTTTATTGAATTTTAATTATAGTCAACTTCAGATTCAGAAACTATACTGAATTCAATGATTAACATTATTCAAATTTTACAAATGATTAATTAAATCAAAAATATTTCACATTAACCCATTTTAATCAATGCTGCATCAACATTAACAACAGCTATTTCAAAATATAGTTTTGAAAAACTCTAGGATATATATCAATCGATTCAAAGCAAAGCAAAACTAAAAAATCCTAGTGTTAATGTTTAAGAGTTTGCATTATAGTTTCTTACCAAAAGTTTATACCTAATGAATTATAGAAATATATTCATG
>R27__coassemble_235_pt1 | contig 42899 bp, 45 predicted proteins | sample R27__metabat2_low_PE_024 | metagenome-assembled genome bin R27
CAACTAGATAAATATTAATTTCAATATATTCCATTGAGTCTAATTCAATTGAAGCACAATAAAGAATATATTCAATGTATAAATCATTCTGTGCTAAGTTTATTTCTAGGCAAGTCCTAAAAATATCAATGTATAAAAAGTTGAGCAAGTTATCTATCAGCTGTAAACTAATAAATTTATAAAGAGAATTAAAATCTCATAAAGTTGAATAAAGAAAGTGTAGCGACAACTGCCTCTTCAGTTCTAACAGTTTCAGTTCCTTGATCTGGAATGGTATTTAATTTAATCAAATCCCAATTCTGACCGGAAACATCCTCCTGAATTGAAGAATAAGGGCCACCAAATAAAATAGCAATACTATTACATTCATCTACTTTATGTTTTAATTCATCAAAAATAGAATCAATATAATCTCCATATCTTGTAGTTTCAATTACAAGATTAGGTTTAATTAATTTTAAGCTATTTTTAAGACTCTTATTAGAGGAGATAACATTATATCCCCAGTAAACGTCATCTGGTTTATCAGGTGTGACTATTACTTCTTTCTTAGCAATTTTAGTAATCTTAAAGTCAAAAATTTTTTTAACTGAAAGTTGCTCTTTACAGAATGCAAGTTTATCCATACCTATATCAACAAAAGTTCCCTTCTTATTTCTCTTAACAGTGAAACCTTGTCTATAATCACCCACGTCTGGCTGACTATTAACAGGATGATGCGGAGTTCTAAGTGGTGGAAGAATACCAACATGCTTCAGTTCTGCCTTTATAGGAAATGCTTGCTTCCTCAAATATTGAGGAGTATTCATATAACTCAAAACTTCAGCAATAAACCTTCCATCATTCTCTCCATCTTCATTTTTAACATTGTCATTATTATAAATAACAACATTATCTGCTTGAAAAATCGCTAAAGCTCTACCTAAAATTCCCACCTTATAGGTACGAATTTTGAGATCTTTAGACTCAGAAAGAAATGAATTTGGAATAAATATAGATAGCTCATCTTTATACATTAGTATAAATTATACAATCTAAAGTATATAAAGATTACCCTACATTTATATAGCTATCACTAATAGACTTACACATTTACAAAAATATTATATCAATTATAATATCCGTAGCTTCTTTTTATGCTACCAACTTTTTTATACTCAGAGAATATATTAATATAAAATATATATTATCCACTATATAAAGGTATTGTTTTTTTGAGTAAAAATAAGAAAAAATAACAACATTATAAAATTTAAAATTAACTACAATGTTGCTCTCAGTACAATAACATCAATATTTTGATTTTCTTTGGTATGAAACTCGTAAATCTTGGGAATTGGAAAATTATACCTGAAAATATGAGTTATATGAAAATTATTTTCCTGATAATAATTCAAGAGAAACTCTTCACTTGATGCCATATGAAAAGAGTATAACACATCAGGTTCAAGTTCAATGGCTTTTCTTACAAATTTCAGATCCTGACCTTTTTGAGCTTTTTTCTGGGATCCGAAAGGAGGATTTTGAAACACAGTATCAACATGAGAGCCATAATTAAAATCAACAATGTCGGTTTCTATGAAATTTAAATTATCAAGATTTAAATTATCTGAAACATCCCTAGCCAACTCGATTGAATCCTTGTCAATATCTACACCAACCGCCAACTTGGCACCCATTAAAGTCGATGCTATAGCAAATATTCCTGTGCCACAACCCAAATCAAGAACATTTTTACACTCAATGTCACCCAATGAATAGGCATTCCACACCAAATCAGCAGCAATAATTGATGGAGTAGTATACTGTTCAAGATTTACTTTAGGATTAGGATGAGAAGGAATATTTTGAAGTCTCATTTCTAAATGTTTTTTACGTGTAATTTTTTTCATCTAATCAACATATTTAATTATTATATTTTATATAATTATATTATTAAGAAAAAAAATTACTTCGAGGTTTCATATGTTTGAAAAAGTATTAATTGCAAATAGAGGAGAAATTGCAATAAGAGTCATGCGTGCTTGTCGTGAACTTGATATTGAAAGCGTAGCTATTTACTCTGATGCTGATGCAACTTCTCTTTACACAAACTATGCTGATGAAAGTTATCCTTTAGGTAATCCTTCACCGGCAAAATCTTATTTAAATATAGATAAAATCATTAACATTGCATTGGAATCTGGTGCAGATGCAATACATCCAGGTTATGGATTTTTAGCAGAAAATTCAAAATTTGGAGAAGAATGTGAAAAAAATGGAATAAAACTTATTGGTCCTAGTGGAGAAGTTATTAACCAAATGGGAGATAAAATCACCTCCAAAGCTTTGATGAAAAAAGCAGGAGTTCCAGTTATTGAAGGTACACCAGAAGGTGTTACAGACATTGAAGAGGCTAAAGAAATTGCTGCTCAAATTGGTTATCCTGTAATTGTAAAAGCTTCTGCAGGAGGTGGAGGTATTGGTATGCGTGCAGTTTATCAGGAAGACGAACTTGTACGTGCTATCGAATCCACACAATCTGTCGCATCAACCAACTTTGGTGATTCAACAGTATTTATTGAAAAATACCTTGAACAACCTCGTCATATCGAATTCCAACTTTTAGCTGATGAACATGGAAATGCAATACATGTGGCGGATAGGGAATGTTCCATTCAAAGAAGACATCAAAAGCTCCTAGAAGAAGCTCCTTCCCCAATTATGACTGAAGAATTAAGGGAAGAAATGGGTGGAAGCGCTGTAAAAGCTGCAGAATATATTGGATATACAAGTGCAGGTACTGTTGAATTCCTGTATGATAATGGAGAATATTATTTCCTTGAAATGAATACTCGTATACAAGTAGAACACCCAATTACAGAGCTTGTCACAAATACAGATTTAATCAAGGAACAAATCAGAATAGCTGCAGGTGAAGAACTAAGCTATTCACAAAATGACATACAAGTAACAGGTCACGCTATAGAATGCCGTATTAATGCAGAAGACCCTCTTAATGACTTTGCACCTAATCCTGGAAAAATTACCGGATACCGATCTCCAGGTGGACCTGGTGTACGTTTAGACAGTGGAGTATATATGAATTATACCATCCCAACATTCTACGATTCAATGATTTCAAAATTGATAACATATGGAAGAAGCAGAAACGATGCAATTAACAGAATGAAAAGGGCATTAAGCGAATACATTATTTTAGGTGTTAAAACCACAATTCCATTCCATAAAGCTATTTTAAGAAATCCTAATTTCATTTCAGGAGATTTAAACACTCACTTTATTGACGAACACAAAAAAGGTATCGATAAAGAGATGGAAAATGTAATTGTCGAAGATGCTGAAATTGTAAACAAATTAAAATCCACCTTTATGCCTAGCAAAAAAATAGCTGCCATCTCAGCAGCTGTTGGTTCCTATCAAAATGTTGCTAGAAGTCAAAAAATGCAAAAAAAATAAATTGGAGATAATTAAATGCAAAAAGAAATTGTTAACTTATTAAAAAAAGAAAATAAACTTTCTGATGATACAATAAGTGAAATAAAAGACATTGATTTAAATGATTTTTCAAACATTGTAAAAGAACTTGGAAAAGAGGATACCTCCTACATTAAAGCATCTGAAATTTCAAAAGACCTGGATACTGAATACATTGGTAAAAATTTATATATCTACAATGAAGTTTTGTCAACAAATACTATTGCAAAATTCTTATCAATGAATGATGTTGAAAATGGAACTGTCATTATCTCCGAAAAACAAACCCAAGCAAAAGGAAGATCAGGTAAAGTTTGGGAATCTCCTTTAGGTGGAGTATGGTTATCAATCATATTAAAACCAAATGTAGACCATTCCAAATTACCTTTAATAACATTGGCTACCGGAGTGGCTGTTGCAAAAACTCTCGAAGAAATCGGTGTTGAAAACCCTGAAATCAAATGGCCAAATGACATCATAATTAATGATAAAAAGGTATGTGGAATATTGACTGAAGCCGTAGCTAAATTCAATACCATTGAAAGCGTTATTGTTGGAGTTGGTATTGACGCTAATCTTGATGTTGAACAATTCCCTGAAGAATTGCAAGAAGGAACAACAACACTGAAAGTGGAACTAAAAAGAGAAGGCAATGAAAATCATTTAATAAAACTATTCCTAGAAGAATTTGAAAAAATCATTGGACAATTTAACAATGAAGAATATGAAGACATCTTAAAAGAATGGAGAAAACGTTCATATTCAATTGGAAAAATTGTAGAAGTTAGAGAACCTTTCAATACTTATTATGATGCATATGTATTAGGTATTGGTAAAGAAGGAGCTCTTGTTGTTGAAAAAATTGATGGAACCTTAGAAAAAGTAATTTCTGGAGAATGTATAATCAAGAAATAAATACAATCTCCCTACATTCATCTTCATTTGAAACTGCTTTCTGTAGTTTCTTAAATGAAGATTCTATTTTTTTATTCAAATCATTTAAATTTAGTTTAAACGCATCTTCAGTTGATAGGTCAAATCTTATTGTTGCAGATGCACCGGGCATTGAAACTGCTGGAATAGTAATAATTCCATGGTCTCTTAATAAAATAAAAGAAAATACAAATGCCAAATCATCATCTGATAAATTATGTTTTATGTTAATCTCCTTGGACAAACCTTGAGGAGTTATCATCACTCCAGTAGGTGTCTTTTCGAAATTTTCAAAATTAGAATTCAGTAATTCAAATAAATCATCTTTTCTTTCAAGACTATTAATTAAATTATCTTCACTGAAATTTTTAATTCCATTTAACATAGCAAGAACAGCCGGAGGTTGCGCTTCAAGACCAAACTGATTTACCTTAACTTTTATTTCATCAATTAAATCTTCACAACCCGCCATAAGCCCCCCTCTTGGACCAGGCATTAATTTATCTGTGCTTGTAATGGCAATGTCTGCTCCCAAATCACAAGCTTTTGCTTGGTTAAAAATAACGGTTCTTAACCTTGCACCAGATGCATCATCCACCATGACAGGAATATTTTTTTCGTGAGCCATTTCAATTACTTTTTTAAATTCATCTTCATCAATTACCTTATGATCCATTGTGGAACCTGTAATTACAACCAAAGATGTATTTTCAGGAATTGAAAACTCATCAAATTTATCAGTTTCTGAATAATTAGCCCCAACTAATGCACAGCTTCTCGGAATAGATGGGTGGGCAGGCAACTCTGCCAAATAATGAACTACATTAGAGTCTTTATTTACTATAGTTAAAATTGTAGCAAGAATTCCTGATGAAGTTCTATTTAGTGGGATGACCTTTTCCCCACCCATATGTTCCACTCCAACCTTCTGAAGGGCCTCTTCAAAAATAGCCGGACCAACATAGGTTTCCAATAAACTAAGTTCTGAAGGACTGGCAATAAATCCCCCTGACAGTCCTGTCAAATCAAATAAAGAAGAACGACCAGCACTTCCAACTATATTTTTAATAATTGAAAGCGCATTTTCCCTCTTTTTAACTTCATCCAAAGAATTATTAACTATCATTTAATCAGAATCATCCAATTGCAATTTATAATCTTCAAAGAATTCGATGATGGATTTTAATTGTTTTTCAGTAATGTCAACAGAAGTATATTCTTCATCCTCTGGAATTTGATAGTAATACTCTGCAAATAAAACTTTACCTTCAGGACTTGTAAATATGGTTATACCATCAGTAAGTTTATCAGGATTCTTATTTTGGAATTCAATTTCAAAAGAAGTACCAAATTTTTGAGAAAACTTTTCTTTCTCTTCAGGTTCCCTATTACATTTCCTAATTTTTGTCATTCTAGATTTTAACTTTTTTTCTGCAAGTTCATCAATATCAGCCATAATAATCACTTCCTATTTTTTAATCTCAAAGTAGCCATTATTAAATTAATTAAATATACTTTACATAAAATTATATATAAGTATTCCCCATCAATCTTTAAAAATCAATCATACAGACTATTTCCCTCACTATCCATTGCAACTATAAGTGGGCCAAAATCTTTAACTTTTAAATTCCACATGGCTTCTGGCATTCCCAAATCCAACCAGTCCACACTTTCAATTTCTTCAACAGCATCAACATATAATGCAGCGCAACCACCAGTAGCTACAACATATAATGCATTATTTCTAATTAACGCTTCTCTGACATTATCATCCATTCCACCTTTTCCTATGACAATTTTTGGACCCATATCCAAAACATCACTTTGATAAGGATTCATCCTCATTGATGTGGTGGGACCAATAGCCACCATTTTATACTTCCCATCTTCCTGAGTAATAATTGGGCCAGCATGGAAAAGAACAGCACCTTCAATATTTAACGGAGCTCCTCTTTCAAGCAATCTTTTATGAGCCTGATCACGAGCTGTTAATATATTTCCAGTCAAATAAACAACATCACCAGCTTTTAACTCATTCAAATTTTCATCTTTAATCGGAACATTTAACTTTCTTTCCATTTTTACACCTAGCAAGTAAAAATTATATTCATATTACAAAACTATGACTATATAAAATTTTAGATTTTAATATAATTAATAGTTATGAAAAACTTGAATTAACTTGAAAACCATTTCATCACCACCCTTGTTTCCAAGCAAATAACATCAACATAATTAATAGTTATTTTTTTAGTTTTACTTAAATGAACCAACTTTAACATTAACAATAATGATTCGAGAAACATATCCGCTTTTAAAAAAATGGTGTATATGAAAGCACATTTTCTTAACAGATTTAAATGTTTGAAATATTAATGTTTATATCATATCCCAAATGAAATATTAAAATACTTAAAATACATACAAAATAGAGCCATCTTAACAAAATAAATTATCAAAAAATCCTCAACTTCACAAATCATACACTTTCAATCCAATCATGGGAAAAATATTTTCTTAATAAAAATTAAATAGTCTAAAGAAAATAAATTAATAACATAAAAAAGCATACTGCTTTTTTGAATTTTTATATTTTTCACTGGAAAAGGTGAATATAACAAAATTTGGAGGAAAAAACATGGAGGCAAATAAAATATCCGGGATATTATCCATAATTTTAGGATTAATTTTTATAATTTTCCCAATTTTTAGTTCTGGAGTAGTATCCATTATTATTGGAATAAGTTTGTTATTCTTTGGTATAGCATTAGTATTAGCCGGATTTACAGCAAGCAATATCATTATTGGTATTCTGGCAATTATATTCGGACTGCTATTCATGTTTAACATTGATGCATTATCATTCATTTTAGGATTACAATTCTATATTATTGGAATCATAATCCTTTTAGCTGGTATTCTTGGTCTATTTTCAGATACTCAAACATCAAAACTTGCTTCAGTATTGATGATAATTCTCGGTATAGTATCCTTTATTCTTGGAGGATTCTCACTTGGCCAACCGCTTTTCGCTGCAATTCTTATAGGCATAGCTTTAATCATCCAAGGAATAAGATTATATCTAGAATAGCAAATTAATAAGCAATCTTTTGATTGCTTCTATTTTTATTTTTTTAAAATCTTTTTTTCTTTATTTTCAGAAATAAATTGAAAAACCAATTTTTTAACTCCGTGATTAATATAATGATTTGAAAAATTTTATACACCAAATATGAAAGGGAGAAACAATGGAATATTTGAATTTCAATCCCCAAATTCATGATATAACTAAAATTGCAACATTGAAATATAATGTAGACTTTAGAACATATGACAAACTTTTTTGTTCAAAAGAAAAAGCAATTGCTGCTCTTGAAAAAAATCTAAAAAAAGAAGAATGCATTAAGGTTATTTATGATAACGAAGACCTAATTGGAATGTTAGTCGCATATACTCATGACAACCAACCCACATTTCATTTCAGTTCCATTAAACTGTTAATTGTTGATATACTGGACTATTTCGTTATTTGTGACATTAAAAAAGATGATGTTTATATTGCAGAAATAGCAATCGATGAAAATCAAAGGTCAAATGGTTATGGAACAAAAGTCATTAAAGATGTTATTGATTATGCTCAAAAAAAGGGATATAAAAGAGTTATCCTGGATGCTGATTTCAGAAATCCAAAAGCAAAGGCATTATATGAAAGGTTGGGATTTGAAGTCTACAATAAAAAATCTTTTTTAAAAAGAGGCATGTACAACATGGAATTTAAACTTCCCTAAATTTTCAAAAAAAAAGAAAAAAAGAATAGCTTAAAATATTAAGCTATATCAGAATATAATAATCCAACAGCTCTTTGAGCAAAGAATGCCAAGTATGGGGCGATTATAATTGAAAGAATTGATAAGATTGGTATAATGCTGAATAAAGCTGAAAAAATCATCTCAATAACTGCAACAATTATAATAACTAATAAGACTAAAATTATTACCTTACCGATACCAATTCTTCTTATGTCTTTTGCCGCTTCAAAAACATTTAAAGCCTCACTTAAACTACCAGTATTTGCTAATCTTGCTTCCGCCATAGTTTGTAGGAATGAGAAGATTACAAATACAACTACGGCAACAGTGATAGTTATTGTTAAAGAAAATAGCAAATTGACCAATGCCTGATATATTGCATCAAATGCAATAGCAGAAGAAGATCCCATATATGAATAGGCGGCCTGTAAATAAATTTCTTGAGCAACAATCATAGCATTACCGTAAACATTTGTAATGTATCCTACGATTAATGTAATAAAAGCAGGAATTACAAAGTAAACGATTGTGACAATGAAATTATTAAAACCTGTGATGAAATTTTCCCACCATTCAAACCCTGGAACTTCATCAGATTGTTCAATTCCAGATTTAATAACACTTATTAAATAACCATACATTACCCATCCAATTAACAATGAAATAATGACGGCTATTCCACCCCACATAAAACATTCAGGGTTAACAAATCCTAAAACATATACTACTGTTCCGAAAAAAGAAAATCCAGCAGCCACTAATGACAATAAAACATAAATTAATAATGTTTTCATGTCTTTTGATGGAAATACAAAAGCATCTTTAATTATATCTATTACATCCATATTAACACCATTTAACATATTTAATTAACTACTCTATAAGAGATATTAATAATTAATTAACTACTCTATAAGAGATATTAATAATTTATTTAAAAAGTAATATTTATAAGTTGGTTAAATTGAATGAATAATTTCTTAAATTTACTTATTTTCATTTATTTTTATATATTATAAAACACTATCTTTAATATAACATAGGATTGTTTTAAACATGTTTAAAATGAGTATAATGTAAAATCAGCCAAAAGTTGATTCTAGAAAAAATAACTTATCACTCACTAAAAATAATGAAGGTATAATCAATGGATAACAAAAAAATAATTATTATAGTTGGTATAATCCTTTTAATCATTATAGCAGGTGTTATTCTAGTAATGCTAACCTCAGTACATTATGAAAAAATTGACATAACACCAAATGGAACAACCATAGAAGTTCCTGCAAATCAAACCAAATATAATGGAAATGTCGATGGTGCCAAAATATGGAATTGGAATAATGGAATATTAGTTACATACAATAGTAAAGAGAACCAAAATATCATCAAAGTTAGTGAATTAGGTTTTAATGCCTTGAATAAGTTAATAAAAAATGGAGAAATGCAAAATATTGATGGCTTTACATGTTATGTGATAAATGCTGATCAGTTATTAGAAATTCACATATTCGATATCATTAAAGTAAATTATAACGGCAAATTCTATTGCATTCCTTTATCTAACGAAACTACTCACGACAACATCATAATCTGCTGCAATGACAAGAACATGGCAGCCCACATGGCAAAATCAGTACAGTACAAAAATGTTTTTCCAGATAAACCAGATACCCTTTCCTCCGTGAAAAACATAACTGGAGATTTACATTCAAAAGCAAACAATTATGTAAACAACACTAATTTAAGTAAAATCAAATCTACGGTTGAAGAAGAAACAGGAATTAATTTAGATGATGCTAAAAGTAAAATAGAACAGTACACCGGAAAATTACCAATATAAACTAATTGAAAATATTGAATATAAATAAAGACGTTGATTACTATGGAAATTTATAAAGAAAAACAAACTCCCAAAAGAAGTTTAAAAAGAAGTTTGATTGTATTTATTGGAAATGTCTTAGGAATATATCTGATAAGCTTTTTAGGATTAGGAGTTACCGTTAATCAGTTTAATAATATAATATTTTTAGTAATAGTTATCAGTTTGATTAATTCATTGCTTTGGCCTATTTTAACAAGAATTGCAATGCCATTTCTAGTTTTAACCTTTGGATTTGGAACATTAATATTGAACGGACTCCTACTTCAATTTTTCGCACCCAGCTTTGGAATTGAAATTAATGGTCCGGCACTTATTCTTGCTCCATTAGCCATGGCCGCTGTTACAACTATACTTTCATCAATAATAACAATTGATGATGATAGTTCATATTACAGATCTGTTTTAAGAGATGCGGAAAAGAAAAGAAAAAGCAATATTAAAGATTATCCTGGAGTAATTATTGTTGAAATTGATGGACTTGCTTACGAAGTTTTATGTGAAGCAGTCGAAAGAGGAGATATGCCCAACATGAAAAAAATGATTGACAGTGATGAATACAATCTTAGAATGTGGGAAACTGATTTATCTTCCCAAACCGGCGCAAGCCAAGCAGGAATCCTCCATGGAAATAATGAAGACATTGTTGCATTTAGATGGATAGAAAAGAACAATGATAATCAGATGATGCAATGTTCTGGAATCACTAAAGTACCAGAATTAGAACAAAGAATTTCCGATGGAAACGGATTGCTCGTTGATAATGGAGCAAGCAGATCAAATTTATTCTCAGGAGATACAGATAACGTAATATTTACATTCAGTAAGATAATGGACTTTAAAAAACTATACAATAAGGCATGGTATTCAGTGTTCTCCAATCCAAGTAATTTTGCACGTATAGTCGCTCTGTTTCTTGCAGATATAATACGTGAAATATGGTCACAGATTGTGCATTCAGTAAAAAACATCAGACCAAGAATAAAACGTGGAATAGTATACATCCCAACAAGAGCAGCTACAAACGTATTTATGAGAGAAATCAATACTTCAACATTAATTGGGGACATGATGATTGGAGATATTGACGTTGCATACTCAACATACCTGGGTTACGATGAAATAGCCCACCACTCAGGAGTTAGGGATAATGATGCATGGTTCGCTTTAAGAGAAATGGACAAACAAATCAAACATTTAACTGATGCGAATAAATACTGTCCTAGAGACTATCAGTTTGTCATTCAATCAGACCATGGTCAAACAAATGGTGCCACATTTACCCAAAGATACGGTGAAACATTTGAAGACTTTGTCAAATCATTACTTCCTGAAGACATGACCATGTTTGCAAAAATGACATCAAATGATGACCACTTTGCAGGAGACTATACTCCATTTTCAAGGAAAAATAAAAAAATAAAAAAAGAAAAAGAAGAACAACAGGAATTAAGTGACTCTGAAGTCATCGTATTAGCATCAGGTAATCTTGCAATGATTTATTTGACTCAATGGAGCCAAAGATTAACATACGAGGAACTCAATAACTTTTTCCCTGAATTGATACCGGGCATCATAAACAATGAATATGTCGGTTTTATTTTAGTCAAATCCAAAGAACATGGTGATTTAGCTATTGGAAAAAATGGAACTTACTATCTTGACAGCGGGGAAATTGAAGGAGAAAACCCTCTTAAAGGATTTGGAAACAATATAGTAAGACATTTAAAAAGAACCAGTTCCTTTGAACATACTCCAGACATCCTAGTTAACAGTTTTTATGATGAAGAAGCTGATGAAGTATGTGCTTTCGAAGAATTAGTTGGAAGCCACGGTGGAGCCGGTGGAGACCAATCCAAACCGTTCATATTGTATCCTTCAAGTTGGAAAGTCAGTGATGATGAAATCATTGGTGCAGAAAACATTTATAAACTAATAAAAGAAAATTTAGCTGAATTAAAAAAATAAGGTAGATATACCTGCAAAAATATCAAAGAATAGAAAAAGGATATGGAAATATCAGTAATCCATATCTTACTTATTATTTTTAATTAATGATTCTAATTCATCCAAACGTTTATTTAATTCATTTTCACGTTTTTTATAATGTCTTGATAAAATTGCAACCGTCAATGTTGCAGTACCAACACCAGATATTGTGTATCCTCCCCAAACTAAAACTATTGCAGTTAATTTACCAACACCCGTGTTTCCAAGTATGGCATAACCATTACTTGTAAATGCATTTGAAACCATAACCAATGAACTTAAAGGATCAACATTTTCTGCAAAACATGTAACAATAAAACTAACAAATATAATAGAGAACAATAATATAATAGTAATCCCAAGACTATTTGTTTCAGTATACTGTCTAAATTTATCGAAATATACCTTGATAAAGTAGGCATAAACAAGAACATGTATTGCAGAAAGTGGTAATAATATAATAGATTCATTAAAGACAAAAAGTGCAATAGCCTCATAAGGTATTATCAGGAAAAATAATATTCTATTCTTCCAGGAACTATAATCCAAAGTAAAAGCAATATATAATGATACGAGCAGTTGTACAACAGCAACCCCTATAAAATCATTTCCAGGAACTACAATAATGTATAAAATGAAAACAAAGAAAATTAACATCATTACCAAGTAAAAAACTTGTCTTAATGTTTGAACTTCTTCTTCAGGAAAATATTCAAGTGGATTTAAAACCCTACTTTTACTGTCTTTTAATTTTTTATAAATAAATTTTCCCGCTACAACTAACAAACCAAATATTAAAATTGCAATAACAAATTCATAAATAATCAAGAAAACTTCCATAAATATAATTTATCAGTTCATATATTTAATTGTTAATTTCAAATTACATTATAACATCAAACATAATTTCCATTGATTTTCAATACAAAAAAACTCCAAAATATAATTTTTAACAATGAAAAACCATTAATATCCAAAGATAAATCAATAATTTTTAATAAGTAACTTCAAAAAAAGCATTCCCAATTTGATGGAAGATAAATTATGTAAATTTAATATACTCTCATGACAAATATTATATTAAATTATTATATGCTCTACAGATTGATGAAAACAATTACCATTTTGACAAATTTAATATATTTGTTTTGACCAATTTTTATATGAGCATTTTATACAAAAAATGTCGGGTAAAAGACAATGTCAAGTATGGATATGCCATATTATCGTACACTTTTTGATTAAAGCCATACTACTGTCACACATTTTTCATAGATTTTTAATAATTTTTAATACTTACCAAATGCTCTCTTGGCAAAATTGAATTTAGTAAGGGGTAGTATATATGACTATGAAAAGTGATAGCGAGCTCATCACCTATTTTGGAAACACACGGAATCTCAAAAAAAGCACCCTTGATTCCTACAGAATCTACATCAAGGAATATGCCACCTACAATGACATGACAATGGTGGAACTTCTTGATGAAGCGGAAAGAGAAGAGGAAGAAGGAAAACGTTGGAAATACAGATCACTGAGAAAAAGACTTTTGGGCTTCAGGGCATACCTGTACGAAAAACACGCATACACCACAGCCAAAAGCAGATTCAGCAAACTGCTTGCATTCTACAGGCATTTCGAAATAGAAATACATCCATTACCACCAATCAGCAACAAAAACATTGATGATGTGGTAATCAGCTTCAAAGACTTGCCTGACAAAGAAATAATCAAAAAAGCTTTGAAAATATCCGCTCCACTCATGAGATCAATAATATTGTTCATGAGCTCATCCGGATGTGCAAGAATGGAAACACTGAACCTCACCGTTGGAGACTTCATCACTGCAACCGAAGTCTACCACAAAAGCGATGATATCTATGAAGCACTCAAAAGGATGAAAGACAATCAGACAATCGTTCCTCTGTTTTATCTCAGAAGGCAGAAAACAAACAAGTATTATTACACCTGCTGCAGCCCTGAAGCAACAGTTGAAATAATCAACTACCTTTTAAGCGAAAACAGATATCTTCAACCGGACTCACCACTGTTTAAAATAAGCGGACAGGAATTCATCAAAAAGTTCAGGGCAATAAACAATCAGCTCGGACTTGGCAAGGTCGGATACAGCAGCCGTTTTAGAAGCCACATGATGAGGAAATTCCATGCAAGCCAGCTACGTGAAAGCGGACTGGACATGGACACCATAGACGCCCTTCAGGGAAGATCTAAAACCCAGGTCAGGAAAAGCTATTTCTTTGACAATCCGGAAAACATAAGATCCGAATACATCAAGCACATGGACTGCTTAACTATTAACCTGGACGTCAACTCCATTGACATCAAAAGTCCGGAATACATCGAGCTTGAAAATGAACACAAAGACTACCGTCAGCATGTGGAAAACATAGAAGATGACCTGAAATATATCAAGTCACGTCTGATGGCCGAAGAGGCCAAATAAGTACTTTAGTGTGAAAGTGGGATTAATAAATCCCACATATTCTTTTTTTAATGACTTTTATAAAAACCGAATACTTACCAAATGCTCTCTTGCTCATCCATTAAATAGCTGTTTTATGAAACAGTTAAACACCGACGACAAAAAATGGTGTATAACGATGATACGAAAAACTGATGAAAACCTATTGAATTGGATTTATGAACATGTAATTGACTTTACTGATGAGAATGACACCTCCGGATTGACATGGGAAAGTTCACGTGCAGACGCTGCGAAATTCCTCCATTCAATACCTCAAAAAGAAAGAGTTCAAAAATATGGTTTCTCTTCCGGCCACGCTCATTTCTATCTTACAGATTCATTTGCAGATATTGAGGAAGGCCTTGAAAAAGGATTCATCTCAGAAGAAACCTGCAGGATAATTCACAAGTGGAAACGTGAAGCCAGACGTGAAACATGGAACATGGAAGATGTAAGAGAAATATTGTATCCTGAAGCTCCGGAGGAAGAAAGAATAAGACCACTATTCCCTTCAGTTGATTTTAGGCATTTCATTGAGATGGGATTGCTCGAATGGGTTAAAACAGAAGATGAAAATGAAAAGATAGTCAGAGTGACTGAAAAGGCCAAAGCCATATTTGGGGAATTCTGATTATTTCTGATTAACATTAACCTCAGGGCATGGCATTCAAAAACTGCTTTTCGAAACCGTTTCCTATATATGTGTGGGTTTGAAATTAGACTTCTATTTCAAAATCCTCCATGTTAATGTTAATCCATCTTATTAAATTGAAAGAAAAAAAGTAGATATTATTTTTATCAAGGGTTATTGTTGGAAACATAATATCCATTTTTAACATTAACATCCACCATCAGATATTCAAAACTAGCTTTCTGAAACCATTGCATATATATCGCAGTGGAAAATCTAAATTCAAATCCAGAAACCCAATCGTTAATGTTAATGTAGACTAATTTAGATTAAAGAAAAAAAGTAGCTATTGATTTAACAGACATTAACATTAATAATTCAATAGTAATAACTTTTAATCGATTTCAAAAACAATTGGTACATGGTCACTTACTTCAATCCAATCTTCAGCATCAAGAATTTTTAAATCTGTAACTATACCTTCAGAAGCATAAACATAATCAATATGATAAGGTTTATCCAAATGCCTGTAGAGGTAAAATGTACTTTGTGATTCTTTTCCCTGTTCTTCATTATTTAATTTATGATAAGTGCTTATTAGATTACAGGACTCTAATTTTCGGTTCATGTTAGTTTGGTTTTTAGCATTTCCCTCTTTGTCTTTTTTCCTATTCTGTTTATCCCATATTGAATTACTGTTAAAGTCTCCGCACATTATAAGGTTCTCATCAAATAAGGAAGTATTTTCATCGAAGAACTCATGTATCATTCCAACGTATTCTATCTTTTCACCATTAATCTGACCTTTTACAGTCCAAACACCTAACAGATTAAAAGAATCATTAACTCTTAAAGCTATGAAGTTTTTAAAATCACTATCACAATATTCATCAAGCATTTCAAGTTTAACATTATCTTTTGCAAATATTCCAAGTCCTTTGTCTTTACCCTCTCCAGTCCAAAAGTAGTTATCTCCAGCAAATTCTTTATATTCATCACTGTCTGATTTTGCAGGATCTTCACATTCTTGTATAACATAAATGTCTGCATCTTCTTTTATAATTTCTTCAAATTTTTCTCTAAATGCACCTGCACAATTCCAAGAAACAAATTTCATTTTATCATTCCATTAAATCTTTTCATCATAAGATTGTTTAAATAACTTATTAAAGTAATAAAAATCATCTTCTGACTTAATTATAAACTCATAATCACCTACACCATGATGTCCAACATTAGAAACATTTCTAATTCTATTATCAGGGTCATGAAGTTCTGTTTCTTTTAAATTAATCCAAGTCTTAATTGATTTGGCCAGAACAGATGCAGAAACAACAATCTTGTTATTGGCTTTGAAAACAAAATAATATTTCCAATGATTTACTTCAATATCATCATAATTAGATAATACGAAATCTTTTAAATCAAAGTATAATGATTTTATATCTTCAGGTTTACCATCTAATGTATCTTCTTCTGTGTATTTCTTAATTTCCTTATTTACTTTCTGTTTTTTGTTATCTGAATTAGTAATTTGTTTTATTGAAGCAGTAGTGTTAGTATCATTAACTTTATCAAATAATACTGTACCATTAGAATATTTAACAACTTTCCATAACTCAAAAGCTATATCCGAAAACTCAACAGACCTCAATTGGTAAGTAGTGTAACTTGGAGAGATAAACATTACACTGGTTTGTGAAAAATCAAACTCTTCTTTTGATAAAGCTGTGTTATTGACAAGATTATATTTTAAAACAAATTCTGCTTTGTTATTTAACAATAAAGATAAATAGCTATAGCCTTGATCAATTACACTATAATTCTTAACGTTCTTATATTCAATTATTACAAAAGCGTTTGTTTCTTCATTGAAAGCTAATGTATCTATTCTTAAATTATCAACTTGAAATTCAGTAGCTACGAATTTTAAACCAAACAATTCTTCAAGGTTTTTCTCAGTTAATCTTTGTAATTCTCTTTCATTTTTAAATTTAACTTTTTTAATAGGGGTTAATTTATCATCTTCAATATTATAGATTGGCATGATAATCACCTAGATATAATCTCCTTTTGGTCTTGCTTCAATTCCTAATTTCTTATACATCCTTCTTGTTGCTGGATTGGATTCAATTGCTAAGTATTGTTCAGGATTATCTCCATGTTGTGGTATAACTTCATTTTCCATCCAGTACTTTTTAACTTGTGGCGGTTGGCCTCCAAAGTTCCAATAGGATTCATCTGGAACAAAACCAGTTTTCTCTTTAATATCCCTTAAAATTTTATGTGAACGTTTATAAGGACTTGCAGTAATTAATATAACATAATTGTCTTTAATTAATTCAATCAAGTCCAATTCATACTTTTGTGATTTGATTTTCTTTTCAAGAGGATAGTTCCAGATTTCTTTGGAGTTAGCTATTAATGTATAATTCAAATCTAACAGTATTATTTTATCTTTAGGAATTTCAAGTTTATCTTCACTGATTTCTTCTTCTGAATCATCAAAGGATAATTTAATTCCACAAGAGTCACAGAACTCATTCCCTTGCTTATTGAGAGTTCCACATACTTGACAATAGTTAATATCTAAAACTATTGGAACATGATCAGAACCTTGTTGGTCTTTTAGGATATAAGAATCGTTAAGGGTTTTTCCTAAGGTCTTTGAAACTAAGAAGTAATCTAATCTTAAACCTTTATTTTCAGCTCTTAGGTTTTTATTTGCCCACCAGGAATAATTGTCTCCTTCATCATGGAATTTACGGAAAGCATCAATGTATTCAGTTAAGATTTCATTAAACCATTCCTGTTCTTCAGGCATGAAACCGGATTTGTTTTTCATAAGTTCCGGTCTTTTAGCATCAATCTCTGCAGCTATTCTGTTAAAGTCCCCACAGACAATAACTGGCTTTTTAGACTTCTTGAAGTATTTTGTAAACTCTTCATAGAATCTGTATTTACGATTTAATTTTTCTTTAGACTTAGCACCTGAAGGAACATAAACATTATACAAATTAAAGTTCTCAAATTCTAAATTAATTACTCTTCCTTCAGCATCAAACTCATCATCACCAAATCCTTTATTAACAGATAAAGGTTCTACTTTTGTATAAATAGCGGTTCCATAGAAATTTGTAAGTTCAGATGCTGGATAACTATATAAAGTATAACCATCAAAAGTTGGAACTTCAGTTGTTTTAATTTCTTGAATACATAATATATCTGGGCTTTGTTCTTTAATAAGTGATTCTAAACCCCCATTTTCATATGTTGATTTAATTCCATTCACATTCCATGATATGATTTTCATTATAATCTCTCCTTAAAAATATTTTAGTATTAAGAGTATTTATAAAATATGTTTAAGTCATTAACATTAACGATGGGGTTCAGATATTCAAAACTTCTTTTACAAACTGATTCATATATACTTCAGCATAAAATCTAATTCCAGTTCAGGAAACGTTACTGTTAATGTCAAATCCATCCCAGCAGATTCAATAGCTATTTTTTATCTGAATAATAACATCCCTTAAGTTCAACCTAATGAATATTTTCATGACCACAAAAATTTTGCAAAATCACCGATTTTCATATTATACATTCTAGGTTTTTCAGCATATTTTGATGTTGAATTGTTTACTAAATTTTCCAAAAATACAAGGCTTAAGGACACAATAATTTTCAAAAATCCTGAACAAACGACTATCGAAACCCCAATAGCAATGTTTAAATACATAAAATGATATACCTTAAAAACAGCCATTACCGAGTGAGGTCAATTTTACGAAGTGGGAACAATTTTTCCCACTCGTACAACTTTTTCTTGGTGATGCGTGAAACTCAATATATGGAGGTAAAAATATCAAAAAAGCAGTGATAAACAAAAGATTATAAAAAAAGAAGTATAACACAAGTGGGCAAGTAAGAAAAATAAAAATAATTAAACAGAGCCGACAAACTTTGTTAAAAATTAATACTTTTCCAAAACTTAACCCAATATCTAGTATATTTTAAGGAATATATAAAGATTTATACATTTTAATCAAAAAACTTATTCTATTCTAAATATTCGGTAAATATCGGAAAAATTAATGTTACAAACATGCTATTTTTATTTTCAAATACTTCCGACCCATATTGTGTTTTTGATTGTTGATCATACGCCACATAAGGCAAAAGGAGATGCACAAAATGTGTGAAGCAATAAAAACCCGGATGAGAGAAATAATTATTTTCAATAACTTCAGGGCACTTGAAGAGACAATTGCAGAGATTCAGGAAACAGAAAACATCCGCAACGAAAGGGAATTCTTCGAGTCATACAGAATAAAGATAATGAAACTGGATTAACACAGCACAGGAGAGGTCTAGAAATGATGGAGAAAAACGTTAACGGAAAACCATATGTCATGGTCCCCAAGGACATCTGGGAACACATAATGGTTGTGATTGATGAAAACTACAACTGGAGTGAAATGAGATGAATGCAACTGCCAATCAGTTTGAAAACAACTATCACGGCATCCTTACCCACAGCGGAGAAATCAAGGTTGCCAAAGAAGATATCAAACAAGTCATCCTCTACGTTGACGATGACGGCATCGTATTGGTGGATGGTGGTAAAAAAGCATACCAAACAATAATACATGATAAGCTATTGTCATTAATTCAATATGCAACTGAAGGAGATATCGGTTTAATCAAGTTCATAAGAGGCGAAGCTTACATTGTAGGATTCCAGAAAAACAGGAGGAAATGATATGGAAAATACAATTCTTGAAATGCAGAAGAATCTGGATGAAGGACATTTCATTGCACTTGTATCTGCAAATGAAGATCCGTATTGTGCAGTATTGAAATCAGATGAATTGAATTTCCCAGACAATAAAACAGTTGTTATCCGCAAAAAAGGCGGAAGAACTACAATAATTAACTTGAATTTAATTATTGAGGTTTGCATCAGGAGGTTTGGTCAGTATGCCTAAACCAGCAAGATTATATCCAAAAGAAGAACCGATGGATCCAAATCCAAAAATGATTTTCATCGGAAGCATGGTATTTGCTGCAGCTATTGGCTGGATTGGAATTATAACAAGTACTGGAGGAGTATAAAAAAAAACTCCTCCTAAATTAAAGGTGATAAAAAATGGTAAAAGCAGAATTAATAGAAAACCCAACAGAAAGTGAAATAGTCACTGCTGTTGATAATGTTCCAGACGTTGATATAGCTATTGAGCAATGGGACGCTTATCAAAAACTATGTAAAGGATTGTTGAATGACACAGACTATCAGGAAATAGTTGTCAAAGAAAAAGATGAAGACGGAAACTACGTTAAAGTGAAAAGACACTTCAAGAAAAAGTCAGCATGGCAGAAGCTTTCAAGAGCATTCAATGTCGATACTGAAATTGTTGACCGTGACCTTGAAAGGACAAAAATGGGTAGAGTACGTGAAGCATACTACTGTGTTAGAGCAACACTACCAAATGGCAGAAGCGTTGAATCAGATGCATTATGCTCCCGTTCTGAAAAAGGAAAAGACAAAGTTTCAGACCACACAATAATGTCAACTGCAAAGACACGTGCAACCAACCGTGCAATAGCTGAACTCATTGGAGCAGGAGAAGTGTCAGCAGAAGAGATGACTGCAGAAAAGATTGTAACTCAATCAAAATTTCTAAAAGAGGATAACTCCTCTTAAATATTTTTTTAGGAGTAGATAAAATGAACGATTCAAGACAAACAATATTTACAGGTACAGAATTGGATTTCGAAGAAATTGTTGAAATCCCAGAAGGATATGAAAAAGCGGAACTAAGAGACTTTGAAGATGGAACACTCATCACCGGAAGACCTGAAATGTCTTCAGTTACATCATACACTTTTGATGATGATGGAGAGGAAAAAACCGTTAACCGTTTTAAATTATTCATTTTCAAAGATGATGAAAAAGTATACGTTGAAATAAACGTCAACCTCAAAAACGACGGAGACCTTCACAAAAACATCAGAAAAGGAAGCGTACTCTTTGACTTCATTACTTCAATCTTAGAATTGGAAAATGCCGGAAGTGTTGGCAGATCCAATATCTTAAGAAACGTCAACCTTGCAGAATACCGTGAATTCGTAAACAACCTCGGTGAAATGACAATACAGGTCAAAGAGAAATCCGGAACCTACATCTATTACAGTTTCCTTGTACGTGACGTTCAGGTAAAATAAACGGAGTGAAGAAATGAGTAATGTAGCTGAATTACCGACAAAGGATACAATAACTCTCATTATCAACAGGGACAATGTTGATAAGGTCACATATGTATTTAAAAACAAGTATGGTAATAAGATTGGAGAATACTTGAATAAATCTCCCGCTACATTATCTTCCCAAAGTAATGTCGCAAGACAGTTCAAACAGCTGATAAATCCTAAAGGAGACCTCAAACCCAGACAGGTCAACAACCAGTTTGGCGAACTAAAACAATTACTCCAACTCAACTATGAAAATGAGCTATCTGTTATTGAGCAGGAAATAGCTGACAAGAAACAGGCAGAGCAGGAAAAGGATTCCAATAAATTGAAGGAAGCTATCAGAAAACTTCAATCTCTAAGCTGTCCTTTAATTTATATTGGTAGTCTTGTTGAATGGTTTACTGCAGGTGAGCGCAACAACATAATGTATGCATTTACCGTATATGCAGGACAGGTAATACTCAAAAATCCTGTTTCAGTAATATGTCTTGGTGAAGCAAGCAGCGGCAAATCCCACATTCAGGAAACAGCTCTTAAACTGATTCCAAAAAGGTTTGTTGTCAATGAAAAAAAGATTACCGAAGCAGCACTCTTCAACCGTGCCAAAAAGGACAGATATTTCTATGACGGAATGATTGTCAACTATGGCGATATGGGTGGAAGCAATGACCATGAATTCATGGAGGAGTCCAAAAACCTCATGAAGGAACTGCAATCTGACGGCTTTCTAAACAAGCCGTTAAACATTCCGGACGGTGAAGGCGGATGGGATGTAAAAGACCTGGAGCTTGAAGGCAAGCCATGTCTGACATATACTACTGTGCCTAATCATTATTTTGATGATCAGGAAATGAGCAGAAGCATTTTCATCACTCCAAGAATGGACAATCAGAAAATCTTCAACAGAAGAAAAAGCGCACTTGAATTCAAGCACGGCAAAAGCTACAAAATCTTAAAGCAATACGAAAAGGAAGCAGAACTCATACCATACATGCTATTGCACCTGAAGGAGATATTTGAAAATACTGTAGTGATAAATCCCTATGTTCATTTTGTCATAGACTTTTTGAAAAACTCCTCTTTTTACAAAAGGGATTTTGACAAGTTCAATGGGTTACTCAAAACAATAACTGCCCTGAACTACTATAACCATGAAGTATATGATGTTGACGGCAAAAAGGTAGTGCTCACAAATATCGCTGACGTGCAGCTATTTATGAGTCTGCTAAGACCTTACAAGGAAAGCATATCAGCAAACCTTGCTCCTAAAGCTGTTGAGGTTTTAAACGATATCAGAAACAATATCGAGGAATGGAAACTGTCCAAAGACAGGGAAGTGCTGAACATGGGAATTACAACCAACGATTACTTCACACTTCAAAATCTTGGATTGAGCAAGGCATCAGCCAGAAAATACATGTACGAACTGGCAGACAAGGGATTCCTGCAGGTTACCGACCAGTCAGGAAGATCCAACATATATGACCTTGCAAAAAGTGAAGTGGAATCAATCAGCTATGACTTGAAGCACATGGACGATTCAGTATATGATGATATCTGCTATGAGATAGGCCAATGGGTTGTAGACATTATGAAGGAAGATAAATTTATTGAGGGGTTAAGTATAATGAACTTTGATTCGGATATAAGAAAGCCGATATGGATTGGCAAAAAACCATAAAAACCGAAAAACCATGAAAACCAAAAAACTAAAAAAACCATGTAAACTTATAAAAACTTTTGTAAAAGTTTTTTTAAAAAATAGCTTACAATTGTTTTCAGGTTAATTAAAGGATTATGCTTTGGTTTTGGTGGTGTGGTTTTTACAAAAAAACTAAGGTTTGGGAAATGTGTGGGGCAATGTTTAAAAGTGGCCCCGCTTATCCTGAAAAAATTTGGTTTTTTAAAAAATCATTTCCGAGAAACATTCTCTAAATTCTTATTTTTTGATTTAAAGGATTTTAAGAAGATTTTAAAAAAACCATCAAAAAAGTTTACAAGAGTTTTCATGGTTTTTATGGTTTTTATAAAACTGATTGATATGACATCTATAAAACAACAAATAATCAAAGCCAAAAAGGAAAAGCGAGAAAGGGAGGAAGAATTGTGGTTTGTGGATTACTGCAATAACTGCAAAACAGGTTTGGCTTCGCAGTGTGATGTTGCCTGCCATCATCCATGGTACTGCTGGCATGAAGGAGAACCAGCTATTGTACAATCAAAGATTGTTCGCATTGATGAGTATCGAAGATTGCATGGACATGTCACATCACAGATGTATTATGAATATAAAGAGTTGAGAAAAAGACAAAGGCAATTGATATGGAAAGGCAGAAGAGAATTATTGAAATGATAATTGTATTGAAATATAAAAATAATTATCAGCACAATAATAGCAATTGATATTAACTTGTTACTATAAACATTTAATTAATAATAATGTTTAAGATGTGACATTAACATGAGGGAATGGCAAGTTGGAGACCCAATTGGAGATGGAAATGACATAGGAGTTCCAGACACCAAATATATGGGTTACTTAAGAGATAATGATGACGAATCATCTAAAGAAGATATTGTTGATAACTTCAAACAATACATCAACAATGCAAGAGACTATTATAACATGCAACATTATGAAGATGCTTTCTATTATCTTGATTATTCATTTAGGACATACGGAAAGATGAATAATTTTGAAAAATCACAAGCAAGAGCCAATCCATTTAACCAGGACTGGATTATTGAGCTATGCTGTAAGATAATAAACAATCATGGCGAATATTATCAGGAAGCAACAGATTTTATTATAAAAAACCAGTACTCCATTAAATTATGTATGGACTGTGATTGTGTATATCCTATTGATTATAAACACTGCATTAAATGTGGAAAGCCATTAACAAAGCCTGCCGGAAAATCCCCTGAAAAAATCGCAGAAGAACTCTCAGACATATTAAGCAACAAAATTTGGGATGAATCTGAAATAGCAAGACTGGTTAACAGATCACTGGTGCTGATGAAATCCAACGACTGTAGATTAGTTGAAATTAGAAATAGCAATTATGGAATTGATTTCATATTTGAAAAAGAACACAAATACTTTAAAACAAGATATATCTGTGAGTATGTTCCGGGCGGCGCAAGGGTCTTTGAAGACTTTGGAGTCACACACAATCATGACAAATTACTTGCAGATGAATCATTTAAAAAATTAATTAAGGATACAGAGAACAGAACTGGATTTAAGTTTAAAAAATGTGACGGAGGATATGGGTCACAATTAGATGATAATAGATTCGATTTCATATTCAACGATAGAATACATGTTATTGCTTGTTTTGATATGGGTTTCGGTGAAACTATAGTGTATGATGTTGATTTGGACAATGTGAAATTAATCAATGATGATGAGGATTTATATTTAAAAGACAATAAAAGTCAAGGCTCACTAGATTCGCCTACAATAATATCTTTAGACGAAAACGACAATATAAACTAATTTCATAAATGATATTCCAAAAACAAAATCTTTAGAGGAATGGAAGATGAATATTGGAATTTGATTGAAGAAAAAAATAATCATGTTGTGTGAATGAAATTGACATTATATGCAATAATGAAGAAGAAAATGATAATAAATTAAGTAGTTGTGATAATAAATATAATATGGAATTAGATATGGTAAGACTACAGCATATGACATTAATTTAGATAATTAATTTAGATAATATAGAACTAATTGAAAATTACAGAGCTTATTAAGGAATTTGGTAAAATGGAAAAATATTGTCCAAAATGTGGAAGAGTATATAAAGATAAAAATTCAGATGCAAATGTTTGTATGTACTGTGCAATCCCACTTGAAGAAAGACCCGGCAGGATACAAGTTGCCCCAGGAACCCGTGAAGCAGTTTTTCGCAGAGACGGATATCGTTGCCAAATGTGTGGAGCCAGCAGAGATAATGGTGCTGAATTAGAATTAGACCATATAACACCAGTTGCTAAAGGCGGAACAAATGATATTGATAATTTACAAACATTATGCAAAGAATGTAATCGAAACAAAGCTGATTTAATTCTTCCATCAGGACTAAAAATTGACATTGAAATAAAACAAAACGAATTAAACACATTAACTAGACTGATTCAAGAAAACAAAGATAAATTAAAACGTGCAACAAATGAAAATGATGAACTTGAATTTATATTCAATATAAAACATTTGGAAGAACAACTTCCTACTGTTAATAAAGAGTTAAACGAATTAAAAATAAAATACCAAGAAGAACAAAACAAAATAAGAATAGAAAAAGAAAACAGGGAAAAACAAGACAGATTATTTAAAAAATTATTTGTTAAATTATCCCCAATGGAAATATTAATCCTAAAAGACCATTTTAATTTAAATCATCTAAACAATGAAGTAATGTTAAAAACAATTAGTAAGCAACATTCTGAACATGAAATTTTAAAAGCTATTGAAGATTATAAAATAGACTTACATCAAACACTTGACAATTCTATAACATTTAATATGTTGCCTTTAATCTCTTCAGAATTATCAATAAATGAATCTTCTAAAAATAATATAATTAATCATTTAACCAATAACTACACCAAATCACAAATTTATGATTTGATTGATAATGTTAAAGCAGAACTTTTTAACCAATATGCTGCATCCTTTAACAATATAGAAAAAATAATACTTAAACGACATTATTCTTTAAATAACATATCTGATGCCAAACTAATTAATTATGTTATTGAAAATGATTATTCAATAGATGAATTAAAAAATACCCTAAAATCTTCCTATAAAAGCATATTCCAAGAGTATTATAATCAGTTAGATGAATATCAAAAATATTTAGTGATAGTCAGATTTGAGAATCATGGGAATAATCTTGTTGACTTTTTAGCTATTCATAATTTTTCTTTAGAACAATTGAAAGATGAACTTAAGAAAACTAAACTAGATTTATTTAATAAAACATTAAATTCATTGAATTATAATAAAAGATCTCTAATAGAAAAATACTCTCTAAAACATAGCACTAATTTTGATTTAATTGATTATTTTTATAAAAATAAGTTTTCTTATGATAAAATCACTGAGTTAGTCGAATTATCAAAAAAAGATTTACATAATGAAGTTCATCAGAATTTAAATAATCATGAGATGTTTTTATTTGAAAATACTTTTGAAACTGAATATTCGTTTATAAATTTCATGGTGGAACATGAATATTCTATGAATTCATTAAGAAAAAAACTTAAAAGAACACAGGAAAATATGGAAAAAGAAATAGACACATCATTAGATGATAAACAGAAATTTTTACTTAAAAAATATTTCTCAAAAGATAATAATCAAGATTTAATTAATTACATTGTTAATCAAGGATATGACCTTAATAAAACTTTAGAATTATCTAATAATTATAAAAAAGAATTATATGATGAATTTGATAATAATCTAAACTATGATTATGAAAAAATTTTGTATAATTATTTTTCATTGAAAACAAGATCAAAAGACGACCTAATAGATTATTTGATATATGAAAATTATAACGTTCAATCTATGGACAGATTAATAAGAGATACTGTTTTCCTTAACTTTAATAAATTGTTTAATAAATATTCAGTTTCACATGTATGTTATAAACTTAACAGATCCACTAATAAAGCAGATCTTTACGAATATCTTTTCAAGAAGAGATATACTTATTATGCAACTAAACAATTAATTAAAGAATCCGAAAAACATTTAACTGAAACATTAAAAGAAAAATTAGATTTTAGAAGCGTTCAATTAATAAATAAAGATTTAAATTTACCAAATTCTAAAAATAATCTAATTTCATATTTAATGGAAAACTACACAGTTGATTCTATGAGAAAATTATTAAGAAAATATGACATTGAATTATAGGTACAATTGAAGTTAATTTAATGTACTAATTCTTTATTACTGCAATTATGTGGAATACCATCTATCCACATCAACTCTTCTGGTTTGAGTTTCACTAGCTATTTTTTCATAAGCTCCAGTAAATGCAACTACACAGTCATCATGGATTGCTTCATTGGGATATGCAGTTATTTTTTCTAGAAATTCCATCGCCCATTTTTTCGTGAACCCTGTCCGATTTTTTCCAACTAGGAAAATTCCATTCTTTTGAATATCTGCTGAAACTCTTCTTGCACGGTCAACTTTATTCTCTCTTGAGTTACCGGTACCTGTAGTGAATCCTCTTCTGTTTAACTCATCAATAATTAGCAATCCAAAGTTTTTACCAGTACTGCCGTCTAATTCTATATACTGAACATCAGACTTGTCACGTGCTGCAGTGTTTATAATTTCATTGATCAAGTTTCTTGACTCAAGCTGAAATTCATATGAGTCCAGGATGTAAATATTTCCTGATAGATCTTTAGCTAACATTACTCCTGCAGTATAATCTGGATCACTACCTTTCAGTTTATCATCATTCAATACTTCAGTAGCTGCAAGATCCCAATATCTGATGACTCTAACAATTGGTATTTTCATGTATTCATCATGAGAGATCAAGTGGAAGTCTGATTCATCGAATAGCTGACCTTTAACACTAGCATACCAGTTACCGTTCATTAACTGTTCTCTTGTAACTCTATCAAGACCCATAAGATATTCTTCATAGTCTTTTCTATCTAAGTAAACATTATCTAAATAGCTTGAGCTAATGAATCTGATTTGTGATTTGTCCTGAATATCTTCATCTATCTTTTCAATGAATCTTTCACGTACCCATTTGTTTCCACGTTTACCAGGATTACTTGAGCACATTAACTGTGTAGGAAGTTTATTGTCTTTGGTTTTCCTTACACGAGAACGCATATAGATATACTTGAATCTTTCAAGCTGTGTCAGCTCATCAATACCAATGAATTGATATTCAGAACCTTGGTAAGTGTCAAGGTCATTGATGTTTCTCAAATATCCGAAAGTCAATGAATTGCCGTTAGGAAATGTCCATGAATGTTCTGTTCCATCCCACTTTGGTTTGATACTTGCATTATTTTGAATTTCCTTTCGATTTAACCACTGACTTGCTTTGTGAATTAAAGCTCCTTTACGCTTCAGGTCAGATAATGTACGTCTCAAGATGAGTGCGTGATATTCATTGGCATCATCCTGAACATAGAACAATGCTCTCATAAGTAAACTTGTTGATTTACTTCCTCCTGCAGCACCACCAATGAGAACCTCCTTTTCTGTAGCTAGTATCATTTCAGCCTGCTTCGGAAATGGAGAGAATGGAATATATGGATTCTCATATACGCATTTCTGAAGGATAGCTTTATCTTTAGCATCTAAATAGAATTCATTGTTCTTATTGTACATTATTATCATCTATCTGTTTAGCAAGGATTTCTATTTCATTCATGATGTCCTTTTGTGAGATTTCAATTTTCTTGTCTTCCAACTCTAACACACGGTTTTTGAATAGTCTGTCCATTTCATCTTTGAACAGTTTGTTTTTAGCGTCAAATGCTTTAACAGATAATTCAAGATATCTTATTTTCAATTCTGTTAGGTCAAGCAGGTATCTTGCAAGGCTTTTTTCATTGGCGTTGTATCTTATTTCCTGGTCCAGCTTTTCAAAGTCAATTTCAATATCTACAGCATTTTTTGTAATCTTATCCAAGTTTTCAAGTCCTGTTTTGATATCTGTAACTTGCTGCTGGAGGATATTGTCAATAGCCAAATCAATGTTGTCCTCGAAAACATTATTGTCTGTGATTTGTTTTTGAGTAATGGCCCTGTTTGTTAGTGCTTCTTTATCTCTTGCTCTCGGGTCTTTTTCATTATCTGTTAGATTATACTTCTTTTTGAATCTGGAAAATGTTGCTCTGCTTACTTCAAATTCATGTTCTTCTGCCAGCCATCTTCTTACACTTTCATCTGTAGCTCCTTGAGTTTTCATTACCTTGATTTCATCTAATAATGTTTCCAGGAAATCTCCTTTTGTCAGTTTTAATCTGGCCTTGAATTTTCTGAATGTTGTAAGCGGAACTTCACGATTGTATTTGGTTTTTAATAATTCCACAATCTCCTTGTTGCTCATAGCTTTTTTACAGCAGTTTATTATTTCCTGTTCATGGTGTTCTAAAAAATAGCTTATATCTGAATTTACACGATCCATAGGTTACCTCCTATAAATCCCTTAATTCTCTTTCAAGTTCCTGTTTTCTAGTTTCGATTAATCTGTACTCGGTCTGTTTCATGACCTTTTGATAATCGGGATTGTTGTGTATTAGTGTTATTGTATCTTCAGCATCACCAATAGCTATTAGCATAGCTCCAAGCTCATAAGCATCCTTGTGAGTAAAACTGGATTCTTCTACTATTTTTTTGAGAGTTATTTCAACTCTTGCGCTGATGTTGGTTTTTTCGGTTCTCATAATACATATATTTATTATGTATTATATATAAAATTTTATTATAAAAAAAATATAAAAGTAATAATAAATATTACTTTCACAATTCAAAAATAGTTTTCATTTAAGAGTTATATACGCAGAGATTTATTTTTTGAAGCTATTCCTCATCACCCATTTCGTCAAGTTCCTTTTGAAGATCGTGGATTTGCATTTCCTTGTAAAATCTTTCGAACTTGCCTACTTCAATGAGGTAAGATGAAACTTCAAGAGCATCTCTAAAGGTATAGTTGGACTCTTTGATAATTTGCTTTTTGTCTTCATCCATGTAGGATGATGTATTATTTATATTGGCCATAGCTATTACAACCTGTATATAATAATTAATATAATATTTTATTATTCAAATTATATAAAATTATCATTAACAGTTTCATGGCCGATGTTTCAAAAATAAGAATTAATTGTCTGAATATATTGAGTTGAATTGATTATGGAGTTTTTTTTAGAAAAAAAAGTTGAATAACGAGCTACTCTCCATAATAATTCAACTGCCTCACCATTACGAACCACCCAAACATTTTTGAGTGGTAATAATTAATCTTGTTTTAAAGATATTTAAAGAAAGTGCGAGAGAGCAGTTGGTAAGTATTCCACAATCTGATTTTGGATTGTTTCACGACCCACATTTCCAACAAGATAATGTTAAAATACTAATAGCTACTTTTTTAGATTTGATTTAATTATATGTCTTTGACATTAACGGAAGGGTTTTCGCATATCAAATTGGATTTAGAATTGTGATATATATGCAATAGTTTGAAAAACAATTGTTAACCTATAATTGGACATGTTAATGTTCAGACATTATGAATTAATTAAATATGTTCGTACTGCAAACCTGTTTTTTCTATCTTGTCCATAATTATATCAACAAGGCATTTTTCTTTTGTTCTGAAATGAATCAATTCTTCATTGGAAAATCCAATATAGAATAAGTAATAATCATCTTCTTGATCCACCTTAAAATATCTGAAATCTTTGTATTTATGATAGATATAAGGGCGTTTAATTATAATTCTGTCTTCTTTGATTTCTAGTTGAGTTTTAACCCATTTCATTTCTTCTTTTGCTTCAGCTAGAAGTACACCTGTTGCTAAAAATAGAGCTGCACTTGCAAGTGCAGTATTTGATTTAACATTAGTGAATATTTCAATATCTACTTTAGATTTAAAAGGGATTTCCTTTTTAACGGACTTATTTTCTTTAACATGACTTTGTGCATCGGATGAATCCTCTTCATATAATTTTCTTAATCTTTCAGCAGATTGATTGATTTTAGTTGATGAACTGCTTTTACGTTTGGGTCCAAATTTAACTGGTTCTTCTGGTTTCTTTTTCATATAATCCTTAGGAAGAGGAGTAATATTTTTATGATTTTCATAAGATGGATTATTATTTAAATCTTCACGTTCAATATCATATTTCTTAGCATAATCCTCTCCAAAATAATCATCTAAATCTTTCTGAACGATAAATTTAGAAGTGTCAATACCTTTTAAACTCATATCATATAGAGTATTGACATCCATTTTTAGTATTTCCATATATCTTTGGTTCATGTTAAATTCTTCAAAATTAGATTCATTAATTTCAGATTTGATTATTAATTTAATTTTATTTAAATCGATTGAAGCATGAGAATATCTTAATTTTAATCTATTTAAATAATCTTCGTTTTCAAAGAATTTATTGACTTTTTTATTAATTTTTCTCTCATTATCCATTTCATGAACTTTATCGAAAAGACCCATAGTATCACTGATTCATATACTATTTAATAATATATCATCCCATATTTTTAATAGTTTCATTCCTATTAAATTATGGATGTTACCCTTAATTAAATTGAATGTATTATTTTCACCCCAATGTTAGGAGCACTCTTTTGACATTAACGGAAGTGTTTTGGAATATCAAATGTGATTTTAAACTGCGATATATATGAAATCATTCTAAAAGTTAGATTCCAATAGAGAAAAGCTAAACGTTAATGTTATTTATTTTATGACAGTTAAATTCCGGATTTTATTATAAATACATCCATTTCAAAACATTATTCCTAATTTTTCAAAAATAATATTTTAAATAGCTTAATCGTATATAAATATACATAACTTATTATTAACATGAGAAAGGGTTCAATATGGATGCAGGAAAACAAAACTTATTAAATTTTTTAGGTCAAAACCAACAGTTGTCAATTCCAATCTATCAAAGAAAGTATAGTTGGACAGATAAAGAATGCAATCAGTTATTTGAGGATGTTGTACGTGTGGGAAACTCCACAGATGAACAGAACCATTTCATCGGTTCAATTGTATATATGAACCAGAAAGGACATATTGCAAGCCCAATCAACAAATTAATGATTATTGACGGACAGCAAAGGATTACTACAATATCCCTGCTTGTCTCAGCATTAAGCGATTATCTGTTTAAAAATCCGAATGAGAATATAATGAATCCTTATAATTTAATTAATTACTATCTCATTAACGATAAGGAAACCGGCGAACTTAAATATAAACTTATTCTAACTGATGACGATAAAGTTACTCTAAAAAAGATTATTGACAACTTGACTGCAGAAGACAAAATACCTTTTGACGAAGATGATTCAATTAGAGTTAAAGAGAACTATGAATACTTTAAAAGAAGAATCAATGACGATAACGTTGAACTTATTTATCAAGGCCTAAATAAATTACTAATAATCTTTGTGGCATTAGAACACAATATTGACAACCCTCAACTCATCTTTGAAAGTTTAAATTCAACAGGTTTAGAACTGTCTCAAGCAGACCTTATCCGCAATTATATTCTTATGGGTTTAGATCCAGAACAACAGGAAAACCTTTATACAACTTACTGGCAAAAGATAGAAAAAACATTTGAAGAATCAGGAAGCTTGTTATTTGATAAATTCATCAGAGACTATCTGACTGTCAGAACAGACAAAGTACCAACATTTAGAAATATCTACAGAGATTTCAAAAAATATTCCAGAGAATATGAAAATATAGAACTTCTCGTAAAGGACGTCTTTAAGTTTTCCAAATACTTCTCATGTATCGCTTTTGGCAGTGAACAAAATGCTAAATTAAAGGAAGCACTGGACAGCTTAAGCAATATGGGATATGATGTTACCTATCCTTTTTTATTACACTTATATAAAGACTATGATGCTGAACTTTTATCAGCAGATGAATTTATTGAAATTATAAGATATACTGAAAGCTATTTGCTTAGAAGACTAATATGTAATATTCCTACACCTTCACTGAATAAAACATTTGCTAAAATGTATAATGAACTTGATACCGAAAATTATTCAGAATCTTATCAAGCAAGACTTGTTTTAAAAGAAAACTATCAAAGAATGCCAAAAAATAGAGAATTCGGAAGAAACTTCAGAGAAAGAGACATCTATAATTTAAAAGGCAAGAATAAAGAGTATATTTTTGATAAGTTTGAAAACTGGAATTCCAAGGAAAAAACTCCTGTTGAAGCTTATACTATTGAGCATATCATGCCTCAAAATCCAAATCTCTCTCAGGAATGGAGAGATTGTTTAGGTCCAAATTGGGAAGAAATTCAAAAAACCTATCTTCACACAATTGGAAATCTAACTCTTACAGGTTACAATCCAGAACTAAGTGACAGACCTTTCCAAGAAAAAAGAGATATGGAAGGCGGATTTAGACAAAGTGCCATCAGATTAAATGTTTATTTACATGACCTGGAAACATGGAATGAAACAGAAATCAAAAAAAGAACAAACCACCTTATTGAAAAAGCATTTAAAATATGGAAATATCCGGAAATATCTCAAGAGGTCATTGACAAATATGCTCCTAAAGAAGATACTAGTCCTGAAATTGATGAATCTGACCTTACTTCAGTTGAAAAATTAAGATTGGAATACTGGACTGAATTTAATAAGTATTTAAATGAAAATGATGATTTGTTTGTTTATCCAATACCAAATAAAGATAATTGGTATTCATTATTCATGAAAACTGGTTTGGCACATATTGAATTAACAATTTCACTCGTTCAAAAAAATACTATCAACGCTCATTTTAGAATCAAAAAGAACAGCAATGAAATCTTTGACCAATTATATAGTCAAAAAGACACTATTGAATCTGAAATAGGCATGGAATTGGAATGGGATAAAGGCGAAAATAAAAAAATATCAAAGATTGGAAAAACTTTAGATATTGATATTAATGACAAATACAATTGGGAAAAAGCTATAGAATGGCAATATGGCCTGGCAGCAAAATTGCGCAATGTAATTTTACCTAAAGTGAAAGATTTAAATTAAACTGTTTCGATTGAGGTTATTGTAAAAAAGGAAATGAGTTAACATTAACGTTAACTACTATACAAATCTGTAAATATCCAAGATGGATCGTAAGCTATTAAATAACCATCTTCACACCATATTGCTCTGACATTACCGGAAGTTGTATCTGCCACTGCAGCAGGATCACGGTTAATCCATTTTCCTGAAGTATGCTTCTTATGTCTTAATCTTAATCTGATATGTCCAGTACCGCTGACACGACATTTGACATGGACAAACTGCACGTCATAGCCTAAACTTTTTGCAATACGATAATATACCTGTCCCCAGTCAACGCAGTTGGAACCTTTACCTTCTTTAGCGTCAGTTATTGTTTTCTTGTCTGTTTTTTGTGAATCAAAGTATTTGCTGTACAATTTCTTTTTAGCTATTACTGCCAATGCCTCATCAATACTATCACCTTTGAAAGTATAAGTCTTTATAAATAACTTCATTGTTGAATCGTTATAGTCCGGCAGTGTTGACTTTCTGTATACTATAGCCGGAAGTCTTCCGTTTGCTCTGATGTAGCTTTCAGTCCTTATGGCCATGTCAACATATTCAGCCTTGTCAATTTGAGTTCCGTTCTTTAATGTTACATAGTTTGGAAGGAAATCCAAAGACTTGTTATCTTTGATTAAGGCCATTGTATACATTGCCACTAGCTTATCGCTTCCTAATTTCTTGGTTTTCTTTTCTATATCGCTGCAGTTACCTTTTAATGTTAATATTTGGTAATGGTCACGTTTCTTATAGTTTTTCTTGTTCTGGATTAACCAGAATGCAATTGAGTTCATTGCCTGGCAAAAACTTGTCCAGCTAATATTGTCTTCTGTCATATATTATAATTTGTATTATCCTATTTATTATATTTTTTATATAAAAAAATATTATATTCATGAAAAATAATTTATTCAATAAAAACATACTACAAGTTAAAGGTGTATTTCACATGAACATGAGAAAAGCAACAGCAGATGACGCCCCAGAAATTGTTAACATAATGGATTACTACATGAAAAACACCGCAGTCCACTTTTCATATAAAGCACCCGAAATAGATGATTTCAGACAGGAAATGATATATATAACTGAAAAATTCCCCTTTTTCGTGCTCGAAGATAAAAGCTCCATCAAAGGCTTTGCCTATGCCAAGCCCTTTTCAGATGTGCCTGCCTATGACTGGTCCTGTGAGCTTACAATATATATCAAAGAGGATTTCAAACGAAAAGGCCTTGGACGAAAACTCTACCTTGCAGTTGAAGATGCAGTGAAGATGATGGGAATAAAAAACATGTACTCATACATCGCATACACAGAAAGGGAAGATGAGCATCTGGACAATTCAAGCATGAGATTCCATGAAAAGATGGGTTTTGAAAGAGTTGCAAGATTCTCCAAATGCGGATACAAGTTCGACACATGGTATGACGTCATCTGGATGGAAAAAATCATCGCAGAACATGAAGACCATCCCAACAGAATAATGAGCTACAGAGACCTTGATGAAATGGCTGCAAGATAAATACTGCTTTTTTTAAAACTGACATTAAACAGGCAGCTATTGATTTAATTGTATGTCCCTGACATTAACAGCAGAGGTTATTGATACCATACTGGTTTTTAAACCATGATATATATCAAACAGTTTCTAAAAATAAGTTTTAAACAGTTAATGTCGGATGTTTCTGTTATGGATCCATTCCCTATGTTTTCCGACAGCTACCCTTATGATGACTTCAATCAAATCAGTTTCATCTTCCTTTTTGAAATAGTAATAAGCAGGTCCTTCAAGCATCTGTCTTAAGTCATAGAAAGGTTTAGGTTTTATTGCATCGGGATTCATTAAACCATAATTTTTTAAAAGTTTAACGTTTTCCGTTTCGTATTTCTCCAGCTTGGATTTCTGGACTTTGGTTGCTACTGTCTTTTCTTTTTTATCAAACAGTTTAGCTATTTGAGAGCTATCAATTAATATACTGGATTCAATCAATAGCAAGGTTATTTCTTTTCCTTTAACTGTTAATGTGGTTGGATATGAATTTTCAGTATTTAATATCAGTTTCATTTTATAGCCTCAAGTATATAATATAGCGATTATCGCATAAATATGGGCAGAAGAGTTAGTGAAGCTTGTGAAACTTCACTAATATTTTAGGAGATAAATTATGCTCTGAAATTGCCCTTGATGATTCTGTTAGGTGCATTCATTAAAACGCCAACAGAAGACAAGATGAATAGCTTTGTATACATGGGCAATTCATCACGAATATCTTTGCGCATGAATTCAATCAACGGATAGAAATCATACATCTCACCGTCAGGACCTAAAGGAGCAACGGTTGTACCGGTAGTCCTTGAGTATAATAATTTCATTCCGGGGTTGATGTAGTCCATACCGATGTAGGTCTTGTCACCCATCTCGGAACCGCCGTCGCATACTGCTGTTCCTAAGATATCGATGTTGTCAACACCGTAATAGCTTTTGATTAACTCTACCGGTTCGACCTGTCTGTTGCTTGAGAATATATCTGATTTCAGGGTTGTCAGTGACTTGTAGCTTACGGCCATGCTGTTTAAGTTGGCATAGCTTCCTGCTGATTCCTTGAACTTTTCCTGAGCTTTAAGGATGGTCATTCCAGTGTCATCGCCGCTTTCAAAGTTGTAGGTAGCAACTTTGGATGAATTCATAATCATGTCAATGGCTGCCTTTTCAATGCTTCTTCCGATGAGAATTCCAACATCCTGCAGCATGTCATTAACGGAGATTAAATTGGAATCAAGCATTTGAGCGGAAACGTTCAGGACGCCACCGATAGTGTCAATGGAGATAGTTTCTGAGATTGGCTTTCTAACGTTTAACTCCTGTAAAGTAGCGCCGGGAGCAATGTCTTTAGCTTCACCAAGAACGCCTGACTGAATGGCTTCCTCAATATTGACTCTCTGTGACATGTAAGTGTAATACTGTGAGTTCTCTTCAATTTCCTGCTTCGGCAACAGTCTTGTGAATTTCATCCACTTTGCAGAAGTATCGGCCACAATCTGCGCCATCACTTCATTTTGTACTTTTGCATCATTTCCTTTAGTTAACATTAACAATCCTCCTTATGGCCTGCAGGTACCTTTCAGGGCAAGTCCCGGTTTATTCAGCAATATTCCGACTTTACTTTGGATGAACAATTTGGTATATTGAGGTAATTCATCGTAAATGTCTTTACGCATGATTTCAATGATTGGATAGAAATCTGCAATGTTTTCATCTGATGTAATAGGTGCAACTGTAGTTCCTGAAGATTTGGAATATAATACTGTTAACGGAGCATTTCTTAAATCGAAACCGATGTACTGTTTGTCACCTATTAATGATCCGCCGTCAGCTTGGGTAGTTCCTAATAAATCAATGTTGTCAATACCGTAGTATTCCTTAATGTCTTCAACAGGCTGAACCAACTTGTTTGATGAGTAAGCCAACTGTTTAACGTATGATAATGTTTTGTAGGACTCCGCCATTATTGTTAAATCAGCACCTGCTCCAGCATTTCCTTTGAAAGCTTCCTGTGCTTTGATGACAAAGTTGCCGAAGGCATCCATTGTGTCATCGGTTTGGGTTGTGTTATATTGCGGAACGTTAGGTGAGCTTATTAAAGTATCGTAAATGTTATATTCAATACGGTTTGCAATAACGGTAGCCACATCACCTAACAAATCCTCAAATGAAACGATATCTGAGTCGAAAACATCCTTATTGACATTAAGGACTCCACCAACAGTATCAATTGAAATAGTGTCAGTTACTGGTTTTCTAATGTTTAACTCCTGCAAGGATGCTCCTGGAGCAATGTCTTTAGCTTCTCCCAATAATCCTTTTTTGATAGCTTCATCAAGATTAATGTTCTGTCTGAAGTATGTGTAGTAATCGGAGTTCTCTTTGATTTCTTGTTTAGGAAACAATCTGGCTAATTTCAATCTTTTTGCGGTTTCATCAGTAATGGTTTGAGCTATTACCTCATTTTGAACTTTTGTATCATTTCCTTTTGTAATCATTAATTATCACCTTAAGTTGAACCTGTACTTCCGATGTCGTACGGTCTGAACACTTCGATGTATTTGTAATCGTCTGAGCTAGTTACGGGATGCATTGCAATATATTCTCCCTCATCGGATTTGATGGCACCGGTGCTGGTTAAAGCTATTCTGTTATTAACAGCAATGTTTGATATTCCACTGGCTAATTTTAATCTGAATAAATGGCCTAATACAAGGATAGCTGTTTTTCTTTTACCTCCAGTCATGGTAACAGGATCGTTAACTGCAATGCCTAAAATGATTTCTCCTTCTGAACCTGTGAATTTTTTAACGGTAGGTTTTCCGATGTCTGAGTTGGCTGATAGGGTAACTGCGTCATCGACTTTAATTTTGGTTCCTGCGTATTCGTAACCTGGAGTTTCACCTGTAGGGGTTGTGACTGTGGTTGCGGTGATTGTACCTTCATCCAGAAGGAAGGTTGTGACTTCTTTTCTCTCTTCAAGTAAAATTATAGAATCTGCCATAAATGTCCTCCACTTAATTTATTATATAATTTATTACTTTTAATATATAAAGATTTATATATAATAGCTACTTTTTTTAGAATTTGGTGGTGTTGACATTAACGGTTGGGATTTTAAAAATTAGGGATAGAATAGAAATAAGCCAATAATTGTTAAGGGTTAACTTCTCCGGCTTATTCCTATCTTGAAAACAATAGGAGTAATAGTTTTGTTTTCAGTATAATGTATGTTAGTCATATTATTTATTTTCATCATCGATAATCATCTGTTCTGCTTCGCCAGTTTCAATCATCTTAATTGCTAAGTCAAAATTGGTTTTAATCTCGCTCATTAACTGTAATTCAGAATCCCAGGTTTCATTTTCCTGTTCTCTTGTTATTCCCCAAATGCTGGCGTCTAATTCACCTTCAATTAATTCTTCACTAACTAATTCATCATAAACTGAAAAGTATTTGGCTTGGATTTCTTGCCTGAGTTGTTTTAACTGTTCATAATCATTGATTAAATCTTCAACTTTGTATTTGTATAACTTGAATTTGTTGTAATCTGCAAGTAGTTTCATTTGTCTGAAAACGTCAAGTACTTCTTTTTCATCATCTTTAAGCTCATCATATTTTCTAAATAGGTCTTCTGTCATTTTAATCGCTGGTCAATAAAATTAATTAAATATATTTTATCTTCTTAAATATATTTGAAGATTTAGATTATAATCCATACAAAAGAATAATGAATATAAAATTATAAACTAATTATAAGCATTATTAGAACTTAAGATTAATTAATTTACCAACTATAAATTAAATTATTGTTAAATATAACCTATATATTGAGTGGATAATATGAATTATGATTTGTTAGATTATTATTTTGAAAATGAATTATATTTACAATATCTTCCTATGAAAACTGATAAGTTTATTAAATTTTGTAAAGACCGAGGTATGAAAATTAATAGAGATTATTTAGAAGAACTCGAAAAAGAAGGGAAATTTTATCCAATTTTTAGAGTTAATATAGATTACTCAATAGATAGTGATGCCGAAAAAATCGTGAAACAACTCGTTGAAGATTCTGAATATGAATATTATAACTCTTCATTAAGTTCAACTGAATTTTTCTTGAAATCTCAAAATGAAAAACAACAAATTTATTTTCCAAAAGATTTTAGTTTTATACCCTATTCAGAATTTAACGGGACGGAATTAAGTCAATATAAAGCTTTTAATTATTATTCTGCATATCAGATTTATCATTTAGAAAAGATACTCAATAATGAATTGATGATTATCGATATTACTAAAATGATAGATTTGTTAATAGCTATTCAAATTTATTCTCCATTTGGTAGGTCAAATATGAAAGAAATTGTTGTAAAGGACAATTATGATGTTTGGAAAAATTATTTTAATAATTTTAATATAAATGATATTTTTCAATTATTAGATATAACTGATGATTTTTTAATAAATTGTTATAGAAACATTTGTGGAAATTTAAAAAGATTATTGGGAAGTAATGATGCAATTCAATTGTGGAAAAATGTTAAATGGAAAGAAAAAAATAAATGCATTGGTCAAACTAGGCTAGGAATTGAATATTTGCATTGGGCAATGATGCTTAAAAGATGTATTGAAGATTATTACAAAAGAGAAATATATGATGTTGATGAAGTACAGCATATTTCAACTGAAAAGATTAAATTCGATATTCCTCTTGAAGAAAAGGGTTTTACTCTACGAGGACGTAGAAATGAACTATTTATTAATGAAATAAATGGAAAATATGAGTTTAATTTAAATAGGAAAAAATTATTTTATCTAGCTAATAAATTTACATTGGATTATCATCCAAGAATTCTTATCTTTGTGGAAGGTACTACTGAAGAAGTATTAATCCCAAAGTTTTTTGATGAATTTTATGGTAACTTTGAAGACACAGGTTTTGAAATAGTTAATATAAAAGGCATTAGTAGATTTTTTAGTAGTGACTTAAACCCAAATAGTCAAGATAAAGTCATAGTAAGCAACTTTAAAAATTTAATTAGTTTTAATTTAAATAAATGGCAAACAATCCCATTTTTCATTGGAGATGGTGAAGGAAAAATTGTTGAGAAGTTAAAATATGGAAAAATATTTGATTTAAAAGATACTTTTTATTTAATCTATGGCTTTTCAATTAATGAATATAAACAAATTTTTAAATATACTTTTACAGACTTTTGGAATACGTTATTATCTTGTCACAATTTAAATTCTGATAAAAATAAAAGATTTGCATCAGAGTTATACGATAAAACTAAGTCTAAAAATTCAATGATTGATGAGTGGATCCATATTTGGGAACAGGATTTTGAATTAGATAATTTTACTCCAGAAGAATTAGTGGAAGCAATTAATAGTGAATGTAATCTGAATATTTCTGTTGATAATATCAATAACTTAAAATCATATAATCAACTGCATAAGGACAATAAAAAAAGTATTAATAAACTTGTAGATGATGATACAATTAAAAATAACAAAGTCCAAATTAATAAAAAAGCATTTGATATCCTTGTTGAAAATTATCATGAAAAAGGTGAAGAGTATATCAAACAAAGACCAATATTTAATGTAATTGATAAACTATTTGATTTAAGATATATTAATGATACTTCGAAAAATACAGTGCACTCTATTAACAACTTGAGAAAAATTTACGATAGTATATTTAATGGATAATACCGCCAAATTATCAAATCATAATTTATCTTCGAGACATCAATCTCGCCAGACATTAATTTTGGTAGTAAAGTATCACGTAACTTTGTTAATTTACTTATTTCCGTTTTAATTGTTACCATTTGTTCAATTAATGGGAAAATTAAATCATTGTACTTTTTTAAAATATTTTCAGGAGGTACGACTAAATCAATTTGTTTTAAATGTGTTGGTCCAAAGTTTAATTGAACACTACCACTTCCCATAGTTAAAAGATAATGATAAAAACCTCTTGAGGTTAAATAAGAATAAACATAAGCATAATGATCAAATGAATGTAATGGTGTAAATCTTATAATACTTGTGTTCAAACATAAAGGTAAATGTTCATTTCTAACAATAGCATATCTACCTAATGTTCCAGAAGAAGATATAACTAAATCCCATTCATTTAACATGAAATGAGCATATTTTCCATTAGCTTCTTCTTTTGAAATCATATTAGCAGTATCTAAAGTCAAATCATTATTCTGTATGCATCTGATATTTAAGAAGTTAATTCCATCTTCTTCAACATATTGCCAATTTCTAATTCCCGGACCTTCTTGAAACTTAATGAACTTTTCTAATGGTTGAACTTTCCAACCAACAGGAATCCCACCAAGTTTTGTATCATAAAAATCTAAATCTTTAAAAGGCCAAAATTCTTCAAACCAATTAATATACATATGTTTGATTAATTGTTCTAAATTGTTGTTTATTTTTTTGTTTAATGAAATCTTATCATCAAAATAAGATAATAACTTTCCAATTTTCTTCTGAGAATTTAATGGAGGAACATAAATATCTAAGTTCTCTACGACATCCCTTTGGACTCTTTGTCTTCCTGATGAACCTACCATTGATTTTATAGCAGGTTCTTTGAAAAATTCACTATTGGATAGATAATAAATAAAATCTTTATCACTAACACCTTCTTTTTCTCTTAATACTATAAATTCTGTTGATCCTGTCCCTATCTCATCGTAATCCAAAATAGAAACCTGCGAAATTTTTCCATTTTCAAGACATGGTGTGATTCTTGCCATCAAGGTATCCCCATTCCTGAATTTCACGCCTCCTTTAAATTCAGTAACTTCATAACTTGAAATTTCTTTTGTTTTAGGTTCAATTTTATCCATAGGAACATTTTTAACAGTAGTTCCTTTTTTTACAGATTCTCGCGGATTAAATATCATGAAATCTTTAGCTTTAATCCAATTCCAATCATCATTATTGGTTCTATCTAAACTCAAATTTATTTTTGGAAATTAACAGAATAAAATTTGAGTTTAGAAAA
>R27__coassemble_245_pt1 | contig 41646 bp, 32 predicted proteins | sample R27__metabat2_low_PE_024 | metagenome-assembled genome bin R27
ATTTCTTAATTAACCTGCAATTTAACTGGTAAAAGAATATTGAATGTTGAAAATCAATTATTAAAATTTTTATAATGATTTTGAAAAAATAATCTTTAAAAAATATAGAAAATAAACAAGCTTTAGGGGGGATTCGAACCCCCGACTTCCACCTTACCAAGGTGGCGCTCTACCGGCTGAGCCACTAAAGCAGTATCGAGAAAATAAATATAAAATAGTGCAAGGGAAGGGATTCGAACCCTCGAAGGCCTATACCAGAGGATCTTAAGTCCTCCCCCTTTGGCCGCTCGGGCACCCTTGCATACAATATTGATATTATCCTTCATAGTATATAAACGTTATGGTAAATTCCTAAAATTTAGACCAAAGCATTATTAATTGAATATAACCATAATGAAACTGAAGTCAAAATTAATATTATTATAAGCCAGATTACCAAAAAAAGCTTTTTAGGGTCAGATTCTCCTTTAGTAATGTATTTTTCACCTTCAACATCACTGGATCTCTCACGAGTATTTTTATAGAAATCATCATTTCTCAAATAATTGTAAAACATCCTTGTGATAAGATAAAATATGAAAAACATGACAAGCCCTATTATAGGAAGCAGTCCTCCTTTTAAAAACATTACAGAAATCGCTGAAAACAGAAGGCCTAAAAATACAAAAAATAATCCTGATAAAATAATTGAAACAGTTTTGTTAAAAATCATATATTCACCACTAACCTACAAACAATAAAATTTAGGAATGCCTAATTAATTATTTACTAAAAAACTATATAAATCTTAAGATAATTATATTTAATTATATTTTTTTAATAAATTTTAATTGGTGTATTAATTGAAAGTTGATATGGAAGAGTGCGGAGTTTGTGAAGATTGTATTGATGTGTGTGTAGAAGAAGCCATTACAAGAAGAGCATACACAATAATCATTGACCCTAACAAATGCGATAACTGTGGAGAATGCGTTGACGTCTGCCCTGTTGGAGCTATTTACGAAGAATAACGATTTATATGAAGATAAAATTTACATTAGTTGATTATATTATAATTATATTAGTAATATGTGCAGTCATATTTGCATTTATACATATAACAACTGATGACTCCTCAAACATCCAAAAAACTGCTTTTGATTCATCAACAATAAACAAATTACCTGAAACTTACCTAAATTATTACAAAGACGGACATATCGTTAAAGCTACAATCGAAGGTTTCAACTCAACCAACGGCAATAAGACAACATTAAACGGCACTGTAAAATGGGTAGATGAAGGAAGCACTGTTAGAGTTCTTATTGAATCAAATAATAACACCTATCTTGCAGGATTATATAAAAATGTTCCTAATGCAGATATCTATATTGACAAGATATCCATAGAAACTGACGGCAGCATTTATGACAATCTAACCGAATTTAACGTAAATGCTAAAAATATTACTTCATTAAACGATTTAAGAAAGAACATAACCAATGACAATTACGATATTTCAACAACAATTGCAACAAACCCTATTAACAACGGCAAAATGCAGGAACTTGAAAACAGCATCAATATACACAGTAAACGATTGGCCATTAAAACCACCAACACAGAATTTGAAAATCAGTTGATTATAACAAAAGCTGATAAGCAGACTTTGGATGATGGAAACAGTGTTTTAGGAAACGTAAGTGGTGTAACTGATACAATTACTATTAGAATTTATAATTGCAGTGATAGTGATATGCAAAATATTAAAAATAACTATGATGTTATTAATATTCGAAATTTTTAAGTTGTGTAAACCATGAGTGTGATTTATTCTACTTTAACTTCACTGATAAATAAAGTAAGTGATGAATTTCGCAAATCTTTTTTATTTACAATCATTTTTACCATTTTAGAATTTATTGAAGGACAGTGGGTAAACAGCTTTTTTAAAAAATTATACCCTAGTGAAAACTTTTTAAATTTCTTAAATAAAAACAGAATACTTAAAAACCACATTTTCAATCCTTTAATAGTGCTTTTTATCTTTGCAATATTTCTATTGCTTGCTTTAAATTCCGTTTCGACCAGTCTGGCCATAACATTAATGTTGGCTTTCGCAGGATTTTTTATTGGATCTGCTGTAATTCCAAGATATTTTTTAAATGACACAAGAAATATTCTGGAATTTAAAAGAAGAGATATGTATTCTATCGGATTTTGTTTGATACTTATCAGCATAGTATTTTTCTTTGTAAGCATAGCTTCTGTAGGAGGAATACCACTTTTAAAGCCATCAATTAGATATCTCTTAAAGCCCGCATTAACCATGCCAGTATTTTTAATCATTCCAGGAACCTGTCTTGTTGCAAGCTCATATCTGAAAGATTATCAGGACGAAAAAATCACCCGTTCACAGGCAAGATTCAGATTCATTTTTTTGCTCGCCATGGACTGTGCATTATTATTGCTTCTAGGTTATAGGACACCACTACTTGCAGCATTTCTTGTCATAATTATCATAGGTTTCTATGGAAATATTGTTTCTCTTTGGGAAGTTGTAATTGGAGCATTAGTTGGTGTAGGTGCAATAATAGGAATAGGTTATTTTCGTTCACTTGGAGAGTTGACAATAACCTCATCAACCAGCCCAATATATAGCCTGCAGACAAGGGCAGACTTTACACTTCACGTATTGAATTTGCTTGACTTTATTGGAGGAAACTTTGGCGTGACACATGGCCACATGCTTGCCAGCTCAATTCCCGGAAGTGATTTGGGGCCAAGAATGATGGTTGGAAAGCTTATTGCATGGAGAACCGAAGTGACAATCACACCAACATTAATCGGGCAGATGGTGGTTGATTTTGGAAAGGTTGGAGTCTTTGTTGAGATGACAATCCTAGGTTTCATTTTAGGCATAGGATTTAAACTAATGCATAAAACCAAAAATTACTTCTATATTGGAATTTACTCACTGATTTTAACATACGCAATTTTGGGTGTAGAAACCGGACTTCTGGACATTCAAGTCCTTGTATACTTTGCAATTGCCATCCTCATTTATTTAATCAACATAGCAAAAAGCCATATTTAATCTTTTTTTTAGATTTTTTTATTACTATTTTTAAAAGATAATACAAAAAAGTATTACTTTAATAACCTTTATATATTAAAATTCAGATTAAATATTTAATGTCAAGAGATGAACCGGATTTATTAACCATTAAAATTAATAAAAATCCCAATTAACTTGATATTACTAAAAAAAAGAATGAATAATACTTTTTAGTAATACTTGATATATAAAGTGAATAAAAAAAAGTATTACTTTTAGAATAATGGAGGAATTTAATTGCATATACCAGACGGATTTATACCTATTTCACAATGTATAGTATACTATGTAATTTTAATAGTTGCACTATACTTCTCCGTAAAATGGGCGAGATCCAATTTAGATGAAAAACGTATACCTCTTTTAGCAGTACTTGCAGCAGGTATTTTTGCAATCATGTCCATGAACATGCCAATTCCATTTGGTACAAGCGGACACATGGTTGGTGGAGCATTAGTAGCAATAGTATTTTTAGCTCCAGAAGCTGCAGTATTAGTATTTACAGTAGTTTTACTCATCCAAGCATTAATATTCGGTGATGGAGGAATTACTGTTTTAGGAGCAAATGTATTGAACATGGCAATCATTGGAGGTTCTGTTGGATTATACACCTTCAAAGGATTAAACGGAATTATAGGAAAATACCCTGCAGCAGGTATTGGAGCATGGCTTGCAACAGTAATTGCGGCTTTAGCATGTGCTATTGAAATGGGTATTGCAGGAACATTCCCTATGAATATTGGTATCCCATCAATGATATTATACCACGTATTTATTGGAATAATTGAAGCAGTATTAACTGTAATTGTTCTTGCTGCATTGGACAAATTCAGACCAGACCTACTTGCATGGAACAAAGGAGACGCATAAAATGGATAAAAAAGACAAAGCATTAATAGCAGCTGCAGTTGTAATTTGTGTTATAATCTGTGTCCTTTCACCATACATCGCATCCGGTGACCCTGACGGATTAGAAAAATCAGCTGAAGACTCAGGCCTTGCTGAAGATTTTTCAGTTGAAGATATTAAAGGCATACCTGAAGCGGTAATGCCCGATTATGCGTTTGCAAACGATCCGGATAACCAGGCACTGCAAATAGTGGCTCTGGTAATAGGTGTATTGATAACCTTAGGCGTAGGATATGGGGTTGCATACATCGTTAAAAAAAATAGAAGTTAAATTTTTTAATTTCTATAATTTTTTCTTTTTTTAAAAGTAATTGAAAATTACTCAAAAAGACATAACATAATAATAATATAAGATGAATTTTTAATATTTAACTAGTGAATTTATATGGTTGATATAACACAGATAATGAGGTTTGATGATTTAGCCTCAAAAAATAGCCCAATACATAATTTAGAAGGACGTATAAAATTAATTTCCACTATTTTTATTATATTAGTCTGTGTTATCTCAAAAGAACTGTTTATTCCAATAATTCTTGAAATAATCTTATTAGTTATACTCAAGCTTGCCAAATTATCCTATTGGGATTCGGCAAAGAGGCTGTTAATGCTGCTTCCATTTGGTGGAGCAATCATAATTTTTCAACCATTCATCCAACCTGGAAATATAATTTGGAGCTATTCATGGTTGACCATTACCGATGTTGGGCTTAATTGGGCGATATTGCTTTTGGCCCGTATGATTGTATCATTAACTGCAATTATCATCTATTCATCAACTACACCACTTCAAGAGATGGCAAGTTCATTTAGAAAATTAAAAATGCCAAGAGATTTGGCGATGATACTTTCCATTATGGTGAGATTCCTCTTTTTATTTGTTGATGAACTCGCAGCAATCAGAAAAAGCCAAAAATCAAGAAATTTCAATATCCATTCCAACAACACCCCCTACAAATGGAGAGTCAAACAGGTAGGATATACCATTGGAATGATGTTTTTAAAATCATATGAACAGGGAGAACGTGTTCACAAAAGTATGGTGAGTCGTGGTTTTTCAGATGCGTCTGAAATGTTCGATGAAAAAAAATCTCCCGAAAAAAGCGATTATTTATACTTGCTTTCAATAATCATTATAGTCATAATACTTGAAATTATCATAATTAAATATTCAGGACAACTAGGTTACATTGGACAAAATTTAGCAATTAATTAGGTGTTTACATGGAACAAATTCATTTAGAGACAAAAAATTTATCATTTACATATCCGGATGGAACTGAAGCTTTAAAAAATGTCAATATCCAAATAAAAAAAGGAGAAAAGATAGCTATCATGGGACCTAACGGTGCCGGAAAATCAACACTATTTTCCCACTTTAACGGTTTGACAGAACCTACATCAGGACATGTTGAAGTAGATGGTGAAAAAATTGTTTATGAAAGGGAAGAGTTGCTTAAAGTAAGGCAAAAAGTAGGAATAGTATTCCAGGACCCTAACGACCAGTTATTTGCACCGACCGTAAAGGAAGATGTTGCATTCGGACCTATGAATTTAGGCCTTGAATATGATGAAGTGAAAAGAAGAATCGAAGAGTCTCTGGAAATGGTGGGAATGACTGGATTTGAAGATAAAACTCCACATCATTTAAGTGGTGGGCAACAGAAAAGAGTTGCAATTGCCGGAATCATTGCCATGAGACCTGAAATAATGATACTTGATGAACCAACTGCAGGACTTGATCCGGAAGGTGTTGATAAGGTATTAGACATTTTAAACAATCTAAACAATGAAGGAATAAGCATAGTAATTTCCTCCCACGACATAGAAATGGTAAATCACTTTGCCGATAAGATATTTGTCTTGTATTCCGGTGAAATAATTGCCGAAGGAGATAAACATCAGATATTTTCGAATAAGGAACTGTTAAAAAAAGCTCATTTAAAAGCACCAATAACAACTGAAATATTATATAAACTGAAAGAAAAAGGATTGGATGTTAATACTAAAAAAATAAGTATTGATGAGACAGTCAAAGAAATATTAAAAATAAAAAAAGGTTAATTTGTTGATTTTCTTCTTTTAAACCTTTCTTTTAATTTTATTATAAACTCGAATTCTTCTTCAAGTTCGGGGTGATTGCCAAATCCACAGTTTGGACAATGAACCTGATTGCAACCATCATGTTTACCACAATTAAAACATCCACGGTTTTCCACTGCTTTTTCATCAAATTCAAAACCGCACATACGACATTTCATAAAAACACCGCCAAAAAAAATAATTAAAAAAAATAAATGAAAAGATTGAAGTTATTCCACTTCAATGTTTCCAGCTTCTTCTTTACGAAGACAAATGTCATATCCTTTTACACTCATTTCAATTGGATCTCCTAAGGTAGCTACTTTTTTAACAGTGATTTTTGCACCTTTAATGAAACCCATACCTAATAAGTGTCTTCTTAAACCTACATCACCAGTTTCGTGGTATTTTACCAAAGTAACTGTTTCGCCAGGTTTTACATCTTTTAATGTTTTCATCATATCACCAATGTAAACTTAAAAAAATTAATATTTAGGTACACTTAATTTTGTAAAAACTACTATATAAATATTTAGTTATGACTAAAAAATTAAAAAGATGGGATGATAAATATCCCATTTAAATAATTTTTCAAATCAGAGCACCTATTGAATCTATCCAAATCCAGCCAATACACCTACATTATAGATTAGGAATGAAACAATATATGCTGTTACTAAAGTAATTCCTGCCATAGTTAACGGCCATTTCCAGCTGTTGGTTTCTTGTTTGATTGCACCAATAGTAGCGAAACAAGGAACATACAATAGACAAAATGCCATGAATGAGTATGCAGATAATGGAGTGAATAAATCATGTACCAATGAAATTGTTCCTTCTTCGTCATCTTCTTCAAGTCCACCTAATGTGGTGAAAGTAGATACTACAACTTCTTTAGCAACCAAACCTGTTAAAATAGCAATACCTGCTTGCCATGTGGAAAAACCAAGTGGGGCAAAAATAGGTGCAATCGCAGAACCTATCATACCAAGAACACTTTCCTGTGATCCATATTCGACACCGAATGGAACTGAACTTAAAATCCAGATTACAATAGCTGAAGCAAGAATAATGGTACCTGCTTTTTTTAAGAAACCTTTGGTTTTCTCCCAAGTGTGCAATAATACTCCTTTCAGAGATGGAACCTTATAGGTTGGAAGTTCCATAACAAACGGAGCAGACAGTCCTTTAAAGATTGTTCTTTTAAGTATTCCTGCAACAATAAGTGCTACAACAATACCTAATAAATAGATAGATAATAATATTAAACCTTCATTTGCAGCAAAGAATGCTCCTACAAATATTGAATAAATAGGCAATCTTGCAGTACAGGACATGAATGGAATAAGCATCATTGAAAGCAAACGGTCAGATTCATTTTCCATAGTCCTGGTTGCCATAACTGCAGGCACTCCACAACCAAATCCTAAAATCATAGGAATGAAAGCTTTTCCATGAAGACCCACAATTGAGTGCATAAGTTTATCTAAAGTGAAAGCAGCTCTTGCCAAGTAACCGCTGTCTTCCAATATGCTCAAGAACAAGAACATAAGTATAATTTGCGGTAAGAATACAAGTACTCCACCTACACCGCCAATGATACCTTTTTCGAGTAATGAACCGAGCACTTCATTTCCAACAGCCTCAGCTAAATATTCACCAAACCATGAAAACCATCCATCAATTAACTCACAAAACGGAGTTGAAATTGTGAATGTCAAATGGAATAATAAAAACATTATAAAAATAAATATAAAAGGAGCTAAAATCCTATTAGTTACAATTTTATCTATTTTATCAGTAGTAGTTTCTTTTTCAACAGCCGGTCTTTTAACAGCCTCTGCCATTAATCCACTAATATAAGCATATCTTGCATTTGCTACAACTTCTTCTGCACCCACATCATACAAATCATGAAGGTGTCCTGCAACTTTATCGGCTTCAGTCATGATTGCAGAACTTTGAGAAGATTTTTGAACCTTTTCAATTACAATAGAGTCTCTTTCCAATAACTTTATAGCAGTCCAAACAGAAGGAACATCCAATAAACTGCTATCCTTTTCAATTAGGGATTGCAAATCTCCCAGATGTTCTTTTAATTCGTCTCCATAAGCTAATTTTGCACTGGAATCGATTGGTTTTGATGCCTGTTTTTCAACAGTTGTTAATAACTCTTCAAACCCATCCCCGTCTTTTGCACTAATTTCGATGACGGGAAATCCTAAAAGTTCACTCATCAACGGTATATCAATGATATGATCTTTTTTCTTTGCAAAATCATTCATGTTAAGCGCCATTATCATATTCGCGCCCAGTTCCATCATTTGAACTGTTAAATATAAATTACGTTCCAAATTGGCAGCATCAACTACATTAATAATCACATCAGAGTCATCATCTACAATGAAATCCCTTGAAACGATTTCTTCCATAGAATGAGCACTTAATGCATAATTACCTGGCAAATCGATAACATCGTATTCGTAGCTACCATGTTTGAAGTGACCCTCTGCCCTTTCAACAGTTTTTCCAGGCCAGTTTCCCACATGTTGGCGCATACCAGTTAATCGATTGAAGACAGTAGTTTTACCCACATTCGGGTTTCCTGCCAATCCTACAATTAATTCTGTCATTAACCATTCTCCCGTTTAATTAACTTTTACAAATAATATTTTAATCTTTCAAATATTATTTCATACTAAAAAAATTTTTTTAGTTTAAGTCTTCTAATCCATTAAAAAAAAATTAGGTTAACCTAAACATATATTTCTATGAATGTTATTCTATTTAAATATTTAGGCATGCCAAAGAAAAAACCAAACTATTTATATTAAAAAGAATTATAAGAATATTAAAAAAGCATTTACTGATATAGTTTACTAGGTTGATATGATGAGTGATGCCGTTGAACAAGCACAACAATATATAGAAAAAGAAGATTATAAACAAGCCCTAAAATTAGCCAGAAAAAGACATGGAAAAGATGATATTGAAGAATATATTGCAATTTTAGACTTATTAATCGATGAGGAATACCTTCCGGCACTTGAAGAAAAAGGAATGTACTACCAATATTATGATGAAAATCATGACAATGGAGATTACGGCGAGAAATATTTCGATGAATATTTAGAAAAGCAACCTAGATCCATTAATGCAATATGTGACAAAGCGTTATCCAGATTCAACAAGGGAAAAGTCGATGAGGCGATTGAATACATGGATAAGGCTTATGACAAATACAAATCCTATGCCAAAATTGAAAAGCCTAGAATCAGCAAGAACGAAGTTTTGATGGGGAAAATAGAGCTTTTGATGCAAGCGAAAAGGTATGATGATGCATTAGCCTACTTGAACAAATACGAAACATTGACAAACGGCAATGAAAAATCCGATTTGTACAAAGGGGTTGCGCTTCAAAAAAATGGAAAGAATGAAGAGGCAATCAAATATCTGGACAGGTCATTGGGAAGTGAAGACACAATTATGGCACTCAATGCAAAAGGGGATGCCCTTTACGAACTTAAAAGATATGATGATGCCCTGAAGGCATATAATACATGCATACAAAAAGAATCCAACATTAAGGATGATGATTTGGATTTGATTACCAATTTCAATTATAAGGCAGCATTCTGCTGTGTTGAACTTGGAAATGATGATGAAGCCGTCAAATATTTGAATAAGACAATTAACTTTTTAAATGAAAAGGGCAGACTTCCAAATGATATCGAAAAGATCTACCGGAAATGTTCTTTTGAAAAAGAAAGACTAATGAAAACAGGAAAGGTAAAAGATAAGGAGTTTGGACAAACAAAGTTCATGCCTATGAAAACTTCAATCATAATTTTAATAATTATTTTAATTCTATACCTGATTTTAAGATTGTTTGGCTATGGAAATTGATTTTAACCCTTTTTTGATAATATCTTTTAAAAAAATTTAGGTATGCCTAAAAAAAATAGAAAGCTTTAAATACTATGAAATCAAACTTTAATACAAGTGACATGAATTTAGGTAAAACTAAATGTTCACTTAACAAAACATATTATTAGTCAAAAAAATAATAATAATACAATCTCCAAAAATATAGAATAAAATATTGAATTAGCTTTTCTCAATTTTCTAATTCAGTATTAATGGAAAATTCTTCTGCCAAAAATTTTCCAAAAAGAAACACGATTGGTGTTTAAACTCCTCCATATACTTAAACACCAATTCATCCCTTTTTTTAATTATTCAAATTGAAAAAATACTAATTTAAACTCTAAAGACATTAATATCCTTCACCGTCATAATTTGAAGGATCATCATAGATTTCTTCATCCCAGTAATTATCTTCGATATAATCATCCATTTTTTGGTTTAAACCCCAATTATGATTATCATAATAATTATAGGCATCAAAACTAGGTTTGGATGTTGGTACATTAACGTCCTGAGATGAAAAAGCGGAACTGTACTTTTTATCCCCGTCGAATTTTACCTGAACATTATACCATCCTGCATCATATTTTATGCGAAGAAACTTACTATAAGACTTATATTTCCATTCATAATGACCACTGGAATCAGTGATTGTGTAATTGATTTTTCCATTGGTATGAATTTCCCTGCCACGGTCATCAACAAGCTTAATTAAAATAACTCCCTTACCATTAAGCCATTTGTCAGTAGATATTTTTACATTAACATTTTCTTTTGCAAAGGCCGGACTGGTAAGCAACACAAAGCCAACACAGACAATTGCAAAAATGATGATGATTTTTTTGTTCATGGTTACACCTCAATAGTTCATTGTGTATAATATGTTACAAATACTATTTAAATATTAATTCAGATATTAATTAATAAGGAGATATTATTATGATAGAATATGATGAGATTATTGAAGATTCTCCATTATTAGTAAATCATGTGATTACACTGATGAAAACCCATGACTTTTACATCAATAAACACATCAAAAGCGAAACGGAGATACTTCCCAGCCAATATTACATGCTGCTATTTTTATATTATGAAATGGGTACAAACCAATCAGACATTGCAAAGGCATGTCTGATGGACAGAAGCGGAGTTTCAAGGGCATTTAAAGATTTTGAGGAAAAAGGATTGATCACTAGAGAAATTGACGAATACAACAAAAGAGCATATAAGATTACTTTAACCAAAAAGGGAATTGAAACATCAGAATTTTTATTGGAAAAAGAAAAAGAATGGGACGATATGATTTGTGAAGAATTGGATATCCCCCGTGAAGATTTGCTGAAACTTCTAACTAGAGTATCACTAAAATCCCTTGAATTCAACAGGAATCAATTCTAATCGACTCCTATTTCAGATAAATAACTATCATAATATGTTCCATGTCTTTTAAATGATTTGAAAGATACACATAATACCATCCCCTTTATTTTCATTATTTTCCACATAATCACCTAACTTTTTGTTTATTACCCGAATGTGGACAAATGCTTTTTTAATGAAAACGAGTTTACAAAACCACTACAATTTTTCAAAAAAAGTATAGTAAACAACTCCAATTTTTAAAAACTAAGTAAATATTACTTAATAAATTCAACAAAGTATAAATTAAAGTTAAAACAATTAATAGCTATGATGGAATTAGTAATAGCTTGTTTTATAGGCATATTGATTGGAACAACAACAGGAATGATACCTGGAATACATGTTAACACTGCCGGAGCAATATTGTTCGCATCTTCAAGTTTTCTGTTGACAATCCTCTCACCGGAATTTCTTTGCGTTTTGATGGTTGCTATGTCAATAGCCCATGCACTTATAGAATTTGTACCTTCAATGCTTTTGGGAGTGCCACAGGAGGGAACCGCAACATCAATACTACCAGGACACAGAATGGTTCTGCAGGGAAGGTCCAAAGAGGTCATAAGAATAGTGTCAGTCGGAGGATTTGGAGCAATCATAGTTACAATATTGATGATGCCAATCTTTGCAGTTGCACTTCCAATAATGCATGATTTGACAAAACCATTTACATGGATTATCCTGCTTGCTGCATCCGTTTATTTGACTTACAGCATGACAAATTCCATGAGGGATTTTTTATGGTCCCTTCTTCTTTTCATCCTTTCGGGAATCTTGGGCTGGATTATCTTTCAAACACCAATTTCATCAGGAGTGTCTCTAATGTGCACATTTTCAGGTCTTTTTGGAATAAGCACAATATTATTCAGCCTTAATGATTCATCAACAATACCACATCAGAACAAATTTTATGAGCTTAATCTGGATTTGGGGAAATATAAAAGCATTTTTGCAGGAGGAATAACAGGGGCGATTCTTGGTTTTCTTCCGGGATTCGGACCGGCACAGGGAACCGTGATAGCACAGGCTGCAAGCGGCACAAATGACAATGATGATGACGATACTGTCAATTTTTTACTTGCAACATCAGGACTGAATGTTTCGGATTGTCTTTTTTCATTGATTGCAATATATATCATCGGAAATCCCCGAAGCGGAATTGCCGTTTATATGTCATACCTAATCTCTGAGATGACACTGAACCATTTGATGATTTTCATTTTTGCATCCCTGATAGCAGTGTCCGTTTCATTGGTGTTGTCTTTAAAATTAGGAGATTCATTTTCCAGGCTGATGGGTGGTGTTGATTACAAGAAATTGTCCATTGGAGTAATATTGCTTCAGATATTAATATTATACATATTCATTTTTTATTATCAGGCTCCTGTTTTTTATATGACTCTGGCTTTGATTACTTCAACCGCCATGGGAATGCTTCCCCACTACATTGGAGTTGGAAAATCCCATTTGATGGGAATACTGATTGTTCCAGCAATCGTCATTTATATGCAAATGTTTATTTAGGTTAAATTATGAAAAACAAATTAATTAACAATATTTACAAATAAATAAAAATATGGAGGATGAAAATGAGCAAATATGAAATCATTATTAAAGAGGCATATTCAAAAAAATTAGGTATGGGTCCAACTGCAAAAAAAATATTTCAAGAAATCAATAACAAACCAGAAGCAATATTGAATTTTAAAAATATTGAGTTTATGAGCAGGTCATTTGCACAAGAATACATATTTCAAAAACATAACTGCAATACAAAAATAACTGAAGTAAATATGTCTGAATCAATCAAACAACTATTATATATTGTATCTGAAGATTTTGAAAAAACTTGTTTGAGATAGTAGATAATCAACACACTATCTGTTATTTCATTATTTCTAAAATATAAGCATTTACACATCACCAACTTAAAAAACCACATTTTAAACATCCGAATCATGAAATGATTTCATGAAGTTATCACTAAAATTTTCTAAGTTTTCTTTTAATGAAACCAATATTTTCCAAATTAATGTTTTGAACATTACTATTTTAAATAAGTATTTAATCAACCATCCCCCTCAATTTTCACATTACAAAAACATTTTTATATTCATCAAAACCAAAATTTTTAAACAGAAAAGGAGTTAAAAAAACATGAAATACAAAAGTATAATATTGATTCTTTCTATTTTTATCCTATTCGGCATTGCCAGTGTAAGCGCTGGTGAAGTTGACGATAAAGTAATGATGAGTGATGAAAATGCAGAAATAGAATCAACATCTATAGAAAAGGATTTGAAAACAACGGATGATAATCAAGTACTAAGCAAAACAAATGATGATGAAATAGAAAGTGTAAAATATAATGAAATTACAGGTGCCGATGTTGATCCAAATACCAATGCCACATACGACGATTTGAAAAAAGAGATTGGTGAAGGAGGAAATATCACACTGAAACATAAATTCTATAATTATAATGACACAGGTCAAGAATCAGAAGATATTGATATAAGCGTTGCCAACAGTGTTATTGACGGTAACGGCGCGGTTATTAACATGAATGGATCACATACTCAAGTATTCCAAATAAAGAGCGACAATGTAACAATTAAAAACCTAACCATTATAAATGGAAATTTTGACCCAAGCTGGAGCTGGTATTTTATTTATGTTGTAAATAGTGGTGCTAAAATTGTAAATTGTAATTTCATTGATAACACTGGACATACGAATGGCGTAATTTACTTTGAAGAGAATATCAATGGCGCTGTGACAAATTGTACTTTTATCAATAACAAAGGAGGCCAATATAGTCGGGGTGGTGCAATTTTCAATACAAATGGTAATGTTGCTGTGACAAATTGTTATTTTAGTGGAAATTATGCTGGGGAAGGTTCTGATATCTATTCAGAAGCCTATTCCGTTACTGCAGACACATGTATCTTCACAGATACCGGCACAACTTACAATGTGCAGATTGTTCCCCCTACATTGAATGTGGATGATTTCGTAACACTTAACAATTCCGGTGAAAAATTAACATTCGACTTGAAAACAAATAGCGGCATGTCTGTCAACAATGGAAATATCTCAATAAGCGTATACGATAACAATGACACTTTAATCGGAGAATACAGCTGCTTAAGCGGTGAAGGATGGACTGTTGATTTGCCGGTCAGCTCCTATTATGCTGTTTTCAATACCGAATATGCAGGATTTGAAGCAATCAACAGAACCATAACAGTAATTCCAAACACCGAATACTACATTAATGTAACACCTGTGACAACCAGCAACAAGACTGTCACAATTTCTGCAAAATCCAACATACCGACCGACATCATAGGAGGCAGATTAGTATTTATTCTGCCAAACGGTGATGAACTCAACGGAACATACGATTCCAACGGCACATGGATGGTAGTGCACACATTTGATAAATACGGAACTTACGAAATCAATGCAACATATACCAATTTTAAAATGGCAACCGTCAACAGCGCAACCATAACAGTTAGAAAAAACAATTCAACCATTGATCTTGATGATATTGTTCTAGATTACCCAGAATCTGAACTTATCAAAGTACCAACTGAAGGTGCAACAGGCATCACCGCCAAAATTGACGGCAAAGATGTTAGTGTTGTTGATAATTTTACAATTCCAATTTCTGATTTGGATGCGGGCAACTATACTTTAGAAGTGACAACAATACCTGATGAAACCCACCTCTCAGTGACCAAAACAGTGACAATTACTGTTAATAAGGCATCAGTGAAAATTGTTGCAAGTGATTTGGAACTAAAATTAGATGACAAATCCAGAGTCAATTATGCATTGGAACCCGAAGAAGTTACTGGACGAATTTATTTTATAAGCGATAACCCGGAGGTTGCCAATGTTGCATCTGACGGAAACATCACTGCACTTTCAGCAGGCACAGCAAACATTACAATCACATTTGAAGGGAATAAAAACTACGAAAAAACCACCAAAACCATAAAAGTCAAAGTGAACAAGGTCAATTCAACCTTAATCATCCCATCACAAGAATTGGAATACAAACCTTCCTTAAACATCACTGTAGATGCAACAGGCGCTACAGGAATTATCGCAAAAATCGATGGCAAAGACACTAAAACTGATGGATTTACAATAGAAATTCCAGTGGATGCTGGAATCTACACCTTAAACGTGACAACAATACCAGATAAAAACCATAACCCAGTAACTAAAACAGCCAACATTACTGTCAATAAGGTAGATACTAAAATTGGTGCAAATGATTTGGAACTGGCATTTGGAGATAAAACCAAACTCGTTTATGTATTGATGCCCGAATACGCTGAAGGAAACATAACCTTTTCAAGCAGCAATCCTGGCGTTGCCAATGTCAGTACCATTGGCGAAGTCACTGCAGTTTCAGTCGGTACAGCAAACGTTACAATCACATTCGAAGGAAATAAAAACTACGAAAAAACCACTAAAACAATAAAAGTCAAAGTGAATATGGCAAATTCAACCGTGAACATCGGATCATCAGTATTGGATTATGGAAATTCCCTAAACATCACTGCAGATACAACAGGAGCTAAAGGAATTACCGCAAAAATAGATGGTAAAGATGCAAAAGTTAACGGATACACAATAGAAATTCCAGTATTGAATGCAGGCAGCTACACTTTAACAGTAACAACAATACCTGAGGAAAACTACAATGCAGTCACCGAAAACGCTACAATAACTGTCAGGAAACTAAATTCAACATTAACAGTCAATAACGTTACATTTGATTACAAATCTATCGGATTCATAGTAGTAACATTTACAGGAGCTACAGGAGTTAATGCTACAGTGCTAAACCAATACCAAGCTAATGTAACTGTCAACGGCACCAACATAACAATATCCAATTTGAATGCAGGCAAATACACATTGCAAGTTACCACAATTGCTGAGGAAAATTACAATCCAATTACAAAAACCGCCAGCATTACTGTCAACAAGCTCAAAACAGCTTTAAGTGCAAAATCTATTGCCACAGTATACAATGTAAACAAAAACCTTGTCATTACATTAAAAGACTCCAAAGGCAATGCAATAAGTGGCGCCAATATAACCGTACAATTGAAAGATACAAAAACATACACTACCAACAAAAACGGACAAATAACAGTGCCTACTAAAGGTTTAATTCCTAAGACTTATACTGCAAAAATAACATTCAAAGGCAACACCAACTATGAAAAAACATCCAAAAATACTGTTAAAGTCACAGTCAAAAAGGCAACACCAAAAATAACCGCCAAAAAGAAAACATTCAAACGTACAGTCAAAACCAAAAAATACAACATTGCTTTAAAAACCAACCAAAACAAAGCTATGAAAGGCGTTAAAGTTACACTTAAAGTCAACAAGAAAACATACTCTGCAAAAACCAACAAAAAAGGCATTGCAACATTCAAAATAACCAAGTTGACCAAAACCGGCAAATACACCGCTATTGTTAAGTTTGCAGGAAACAAATATTACAATGCAAAAGCTGTAAAACAAAAAATTATTGTTAAGTAGATGCAAATCTGCATCTGCAACTTCTTTTATTTTTTTTAATAAATACTCGCCATTTTTCAATTTAGCTTTTTTTTCAAGGATTTCCACACAACCCGGCAAACCAACAGATTAACATTTTCATGTAAAGAATCGGACATTGTAATCAAGGCAAATCTCTGAGATATTGCATTTTTCATATTTAATTGTTCAACTAATTTTTTTATCAACTGAATATTTTAATAAATGTTTATAATAAATAACATTCAAATATATAATACATCAATGGAGGTAAAGTAGTGATGTTTAGTAAAAAAAACATGATATTTATCATGCTTATTCTAATATTATTTACTCTTTCGGCTGCCAGTGCCGCTGATAACTCCACAACGGACGTTGTTGGTCTGGAAGAGGCAGATGATGAACCAATAAGTATTGAAAAAACACAAATAATTGAAAAAACGGAAAATGATGACGTGCTGAAGGATGGTAATAATTCCTTTAGTGATTTGGAAAAATTAATTGATGATGCGAAGTCAGGTTCAACAATAGTTCTTGATAGGGATTATATTAATGATGACTATGATGATGATGGAATAAAAATTAAAAAAGATATAACTATTGATGGTCAGGGACATACACTTGATGGAAATTATAAGTCACGTATATTTCGGGTTTCCGATGATTATAAGATTGTATTTAAAGATATTATATTTGCCCGAGGACAGGTTCATGATGGGTATTCTGATCCCGAAGATTGGCGTGGTGGAGCTATTAATGGATATTGTACAGCAATAAACTGTTATTTTACTGATAATCGTGCTACTGGATGGGGGAGTGCAATGTATTCAGGTATTGCTATAAATTGTACTTTTGAAGATAACTATGGAGAGGATAATATTGCAGTATTTCGGGTTGATGCCAAGTTTTGTACTTTTGTAAACGAAGATATGAAAGAAGGTTCAAGGTTCCTATGTTTGATGAAAGACGGTTCGGAGTCTAAGGACACAAAAATTATTGTTCCATCTTTTACCATGACCGGCGATACCAATACCAGTCTCGGAGGTAAACTCGTCTTTGAAATGGAATACGATGGTCAAAAATACGACGGTTATGATGTTCTAATCAGCACTACTAAAAAGAATGGAGATGAAGAAGAGTTTCATAGTTCAACTGGATCAGAGTGGACCATTCCTTTTGTTGAAAGTCGTGACTATGTCATATCTGTTAATGGATATCCCGAAATTAAACAGTACCAAGGAGAATTTGATGTATATAGTGATGTTTCACCCATAAAAACCAATTTTACTACAGAGTATGACTTTGAAGATAATATTAGCATCATGATAGTTGACAACTTGAAAAGACCAATGACCAATATTTCTGTATCTTATAAAATAGATGGCAATGTAACAGAAACCACTACTGATAAAGAAGGTCAGATTTTTATACCTGTTGATAATATGAAACCGGACACTTATAAAATAGACGTCCAATATAAAGGTGAAGGCAACTACCATGCAATGGACAAAGATATAACTCTTTTAATCAATAAGGCCATTACCAAACTGAACGCGAATAGTTATTTAATAACAACATATAACCTTACAGAAGATTTGGTGATTACTTTAACAGATAATATCGGCAGAGCACTAAAAGGCTTCAATGTATCTGCTGAATTGAACGGTACAGAAAATTATACAACAGATAAACATGGGCAAATTAAAATATCTTCCAAAGGATTAAGTCCAGGCACATACATTTATCAGATTATATTCCCTGAAAATGATTATTACAAAAAGACCAACACTACCGCCAAAATCGTTGTTAATAAAATTAAAACTAAACTGACAGCCAATTCAGTAGCAACATTCTACAATATTGAAGACAATATGATAATTTATTTAATTGATGCTTTTGGAAATCCTATGAGTAACGCTACCGTGTCTGTTAATTTGAATAATACCAAAAATTATACAACTGATAAAAATGGCCAAATTAAAGTGCATACTAAAGGTTTAATTCCAAATGTTTATCATGCAAATGTAACATTTGGCGGGAATGAAATTTATCAAAAATCCAATACCACTGCAGAAGTCGTTGTAAATGCTTCAAATTCTAAATTAATTGTAACTTCACTAACAACAGATTACAATAGCGGAGAAGAATTTGTTGTTAAGTTAATCGATAATCTGGGAAATCCTGTTGTTGGAGAGACACTTTACTTTACTTTACACGCCACCAACAATATCACCGATGAAAACGGTGAACTTAATGTTTCAACCAACATTGGGGAAGGAATGGAAATTATTTTAATCGACAATGAGGAAAATCCGCTAAGTGGCATTTCAGTATCTGTTAAGTTAATAAACGCTAAAAATTATACAACAGATGAAAACGGCCAGATTAAAATAGCTGTGAAAAATGTAATTCCAGACATATATCTTGCAAATATTTTCTTTGAGGGAAATAAACTCTACTTAAAATCAAATGCAACCAGTAAAATAATTGTAAATAAGCAATCCGCCACATTAACTGCAAATACAGTTACAACAACTTTTAATGATAATAAAGATTTGATTATTACTCTAAAAAATAATCAAGGCTCCCCTATAAGTGGTGTTCGAGTATTTGTTGATTTAGACTGTGTTAAAAATTATACTACTGATGAAAATGGTGAAATTAAGATTCCATCCCTCAATCTAGTTCCAGACAATTACGACGTAAAAATCACATTTAATGAAAACAACTATTATCTGGGTACAAGCACAGAAACAGCAGTCATTGTTAAAAAAGCAAATACTAAATTAACTGTGGATTCAATGACAAACAGCACAAATTTAATTGTTAGTTTAATGGACGAACAAGGAAATCCTGTGAATGGAACATCCATATCTGTTGATATGAAAGGCATTAATAATTATACTACCGATTCAAAAGGCCAGATTAACATTCCAACCGACAATCTGGCTCCAGGCAACTACAATGTAAAAATCAAATTCAACGGAAATGAAAATTATGCAGGTTCAAGTGAGGAAACAACATTTATTGTTAAAAAAGCATCTGAATTAACAGCAAATAACGTTATAGCAAACTATAATGACAGCAAACATTTAATTATTACATTAAAAGACAGTGAAGGCAAACCTATAACAAATGCTTCAGTTTCAGTAGACTTGAATGGGGTTAAAAATCATACCACAGATTCAGAAGGTCAAATTAAAATCCCAATCCACAAACTAACACCAAACAACTACAATGTAAAAATCAAATTTAATGGAAACATCCATTATACAGGTACAAACACAGAAACAACAGTCATAGTTAAAAAAGCAGCTGCAGAAATAACCGCAAACGATGTTACAACAATTTATAATACTGCCAAAAATTTAGTCATTACATTAAAAGACAGCGCAGGAAATCCTATAATAAACGCTTCAGTATCTGTTAACTTGAAAGGTATTGAAAATTACACTACTGATGAGAATGGTCAAATAAAGATACCTGTTCAAAAGCTGACTCCAAAAACATATGTTGCTAAAATTAGTTATGGCGGAGACAATAATCATGTTGAATCCAATTCTTATGGCGTGGTTGTTGTTAAAAAAATAACCTCAAAATTAACAGCAAAGGCAAAAACATTCAAGGTAAAAACAAAAACCAAAAAGTACAGCGTAATTTTAAAAACCAATAAAAATAAAGCAATAAAAAATACCAAAGTGTATTTGAAAGTCAATGGTAAAACATATGCTGCAAAAACCAACAAGAAAGGTAAAGCAACATTCAAAATTACCAAATTAACCAAAAAAGGTAAATTTGCAGCTGTAGTTACATACAAGGGAAATGCCTACTACAATAAGGTGAGTAAAAAAGTTAAAATTACTATAAGGTAAGTGGGGGAATTAAACAATGATTAGTAAAAAATATATAATGCTTTCAATATTTCTTTTAAGCTTATTAACTCTTTCTGTAGTAAGCGCAGCCGATAATGCTACAAATGATGTTATTAGCCTGGAAGAATCAAATGACAGTATTAGTGTTGAGGAAACTCAAGCAATACAGCAAAATGACAATAATGAGGTGTTGAGTTCAAATGAAGGAACATTCGATGATTTACAGACAATAATCGACGCAGCAGATGAAAACTCAACAATTCTACTGGAAAATAACTACAAATACAACGATGGATTTGATAATAATGGAATTAATATCGCAAAAAACCTAACTATCGATGGTGGAGGTCATACAATCGATGGGGATAAGAAAGGACGTATTTTTAATGTTTTAAACGACAATTTTGTAATATTTAAGAATATTATTTTTGTAAATGGTCATACTGACAAGGAGGGAGGGGCCATTTACGGAAAAGGTACAGTAATGAACTGTACCTTTAATAAAAACTATGCTGGAGAACATGGCGGAGCTATATCCTATGCTAACGCCATAAACTGTACATTCAATGAAAATGAAGCTATTATGGGAGGTGCAATATTCAACAGTGACGCCACTGATTGTATCTTCAATCACAATAACGCTGTTTCTGGAGGCGCAGCCTATTCCGATAACATGCAACATACCGTGAAGAATTGTACTTTTTATAAAAACATTGGATATGAAGGAGGAGCCATATGCAGCATTAAACCAACATATCGCGTCATAGATTCTTATTTTGAGGAAAATGAAGCACTTAATGGTGGAGCAGTATATGACGCAAACGCTATAAATTGTACATTTATAAATAATGTAGTTAAAGAAACCTATGATTACGATGATGGTAAAGGAGGTGCCATGCGCGAAGGTAATGCCTACAACTGTACATTCTATTCAAATTATGCTCTGGACAAAGGTGACGGTGGTGCATTAGCATATGCCTATGCTGAAAATTGTATTTTTAAGTCTAATCATGCTGTAGATTTTGGAGGAGCAATTTATGAAACTGATGCTATAAATTGTACTTTCACTGAAAACTATGCAAACAATGCAGGAGGTGCAATGTATTACGGTAAGGCCACCAACTGTATTTTTGAAAAAAATAAGTTAGATGGAGACGGAAAGAATGGAGGTGCAATTTATCAGGGTGATGCCAAGAATTGTACTTTCATTGGCAATTCTGCACATCATGGCGGTGCCATGAATTGTGAAGATAATACTCAAGCTTATACTGCTGAAGGATGTACTTTCATTGGCAATTCTGCTAACGGAGGAGGAGCAACCTATTGTATTGATGTGGTTAACTGTATTTTCACCAACAATACTTCAACTGTTGATGGTGGTGCAGTCTATAAATGTACTGCTGTGAACTGTACTTTTACAGGAAACACCGCTGAACGTGATGGTGGTGCAATCTTTAAAGGTGATGCTGAGAACTGTACTTTCACTGATAATCACGCTAAAAGCAGCGGAGGTGCAATTTATATGGGTAACGCTTCAGACTCCATTTTCACAGATAACCATGCTGATGATGATGGTGGTGCAATCTTTAACGGTGGTGCAATCAATTGTAATTTCACAGGAAATCGTGCTAAAGACCATGGTGGTGCAATACACCATGGTGATGGAAAATTCACTGCCGCTAATTGTACTTTCAATAATAATTCTGCTTACGGCGGAGGAGCAACCTTTGGTATTGATGTCGTTAACTGCATTTTCACCAATAGCACTTCAACTTGTGATGGTGGTGCAGTATATTATGGTGATGCTGAGAACTGTACTTTCATAGACAATAGTGCAAAAGATAATGGCGGTGCAATCTTTAAAGGGAATGCTACCAATTGTACTTTCATAGGCAACAGTGCGCAACGTCATGGTGGTGCTATGCAGGGGAGTACTGATGAGGGATTAAAAGCCGTTTACTGTACTTTCATTGGTAATTCCGCTGGCGAATATGGTGGTGCAGTTTTTTTAGAGATTGATGTATTTAACTGCATTTTTATCAATAATACTGCAAGTGCTGGTGGTGCAGTATATGATGGTCATGCGCATTATTGTACTTTTTCAGGCAACACTGCTGGAAGTGATGGTGGTGCCATGTGTTATGGAATTTCTGTAAATTGTACTTTTATAGGCAACACCGCAGGTCAAAGAGGTGGAGCAAAATGGAAGGGAGGAGCCCAAAATTGTACTTTTACCAATAACTCTGCCGCCGTTGATGGCGGAGCTGTCTTTATTCATAGTGATGAGTTTGCTAGTGAAACCGAGTACATAAATTGTAATTTCATAGGTAATTCCGCTGGTAATCGAGGAGGTGCAATATTTTGCCATTGTACCGTGGAAAGTGAGCTCAAGGTTCATGATTGTACATTCATAGGCAATTCTGCCGAGGATGGGGGTGCAATATATGAAGAGACATCAATGTGTGCTTATATCATGAATTGTTATTTCATTAAGAATAAAGCTAGTTGTGATGGAGGTGCAGTTTATGATTCTGAGGTAGATAATGGTACTTTTATAAGCAATGTGGCAGGTTGTAATGGTAGTGCAATCTATAAGGGTATTTCTATACTTTCTTACTTTGAAGATAATGATGTATATGAAACAACAATTTATAATTATGACCTTCATGTGGAGGATGTTTCCGATATTAACCAAGGTGAAAAGTTAAAAGTCATTTTGAAGGATAATACTGAGGCCCTTGGATATGATATTGCAGTCGACGTTTATGAGATTACTGAATCAAAGGAGATATTGAAAGACACATATCATGTTTTAAGTGGAGATAGTTTCATAATTAAATATACTAATGGATTGTATAAGTTCAAGTGCTCTTTAAACAGATCTGGTGTTATATCTCATGACCGCGAAATAGAAGTTCATGGAAAACTTTCTATTAACGCTACTCATGATGCCATTATTTATGTTTCGTATATGGATGAGGATTGTTATACAATTACTTATAAAGATGGGTTTGGCAATCCTGTAAATGGCCTTGAGTTTTCTGCTGATATCAGAGGTAATAAAAATTATACTCAAAATTATACCACCGATGAAAACGGTCAAATTAAAATATACTTTAGCGAATTAAATCCAGACACTTATATGGCTGATATTTATCTTGTTGATACTGAAAAATATGAGGCAGATAATGTAACTCGTGAAGTTTACGTCAGTAAAGGGTTAATTAAAATGGATGCGACCACATTGGTAACAACTTATAATAGTGGTGAAGAATTTATAATCACTTTAAATAATATCCGAAACAATCCTATTGCTAATTTTTCAGTATCCATTGATTTTAAAGGCACCAAAAATTATACCACCGATGAAAACGGTCAGATTAATTTATCCCTCAGAGGTTTAAGTCCGGATACATATGATATTGAAGCCACTTTCAATGAAAATGATTTTTATGAAAATTCAACCGCATATGCTAAAGTCGTTATCAATAAGGACATTTCCAGTTTAACTGCAAATACATTAGTAACAGTTTATAATTCTAGTGATGAACTTGTAATAACTTTGAAAGACAGCAGTAATAATCCTATTGCTAATGTTACAGTGTCTGTTGATTTAGACGGCACCAAGAAACATACCACTGATGAAAACGGTCAGATTATAATATCTACCAAAGGATTAACTCCAAAAACATATAATGTGACTGCCACATTCAAAGGAAATGAAAATTATAAAGAATCAGATATTGCCACTGAAGTCATCATCAATAAAATTACTACCCAATTAAATGCTGATGCACTAACAAAAGACTATGTTATTGCAAAAGAATTTTTATTAGTTGTAAGAGATGAAAATGGTAATCCTATAGCCAATACTTCTGTTTCAATTGATTTAAATGGAATTAGAGTATATATTACAGATGATAACGGCCAAATTAAATCTTATATTTATGAAGATTTAATAACAATTACATTAACTGATGAATCAGGCAATTCATTAGAAAATGCAACATTATCCGTTGACCTGAACGGTACAAAGAATTATAGAACTGATAAAAACGGTCAAATTAAAGTACCTACAGCAAGCTTTAATCCCGGCATTTATCCTGTTAACGTTTACTTTGGTGGGGACAAATACCATTATGAATCAAATACTACTGCAAAATTAACTGTTAACAAATGTAGTAGTAACTTAACTGCAAATAGCGTATCAACAACATATAATGAACCTAACGATTTAATTATAAACTTAAAAGACAATCTAGGCTACCCTATAATTGGTGCGCAGGTATGTGTTGATATAGATGGTGCTAAAAATTATACAACTGATGAAAATGGTCAAATCAACATTCCAACCCACAATCTATCTCCAGACAGTTATATTATTAAAATCAGCTTTGGCGGAGACGAGTATTGTCTGGAATCCAGCATTCATACCTTTGTTGTTGTTGAAAAAGCAACTTCCAGGTTAACTGCAAATTCAGTTGAAACAACTTACGGAGACAATAAAGACCTAGTCATTACACTAACTGATGGGGACAACCACCCTATAGCAAACGCAACAGTAACAGTAAACCTAAACGGCAACAAAAACTACACAACCGACAAAAACGGCCAGATAACAATACCAACAGGCAATTTAACTCCAGACAGCTACATTGTTAAAATCAAGTATGGGGAAAATGATTTCTGTGCAGGTTCCAGCATTGAAACTGTGGTTTCAATTGCCAAAAGTGCAACCAGGTTAACTGCAAATTCAGTTGAAACAACATTTGGTGAAAATAAAGACATGGTCATCACACTAACAGACAGTGCAGACAACCCTATAGCAAACGCAACAGTAACAGTAAACCTAAACGGTAACAAAAACTACAAAACTGATAAAAACGGTCAGATAAAAATACCAACAGGCAACATAACCCCAAACAACTACATTGCAAAAATCAGTTTCGAGGACGAATATTACTTTGCTTCCACCATAGAAACTGCAGTTGTTGTCAATAAAATTGCAAGCAACTTAACCGCCAATACTGTTACAGCAACTTACAATGTCAATAAGAATTTAATTATTTCCCTAAAAGACAGTAAAGGCAACCCTATCTCAAAAGCTTCAGTATCTGTTGATCTGGGAAGCGTTAAAAATTACGTCACTGATGAAAAAGGCCAAATTAAGGTACCTGTTCAAAAGCTGGTTCCAAAAACTTATGTTGCCAAAATCAGCTTTAAAGGAAATAGTCATTATGTTGGATCCAAGACCGCCGATGTAGTTGTTGTTAAAAAAGCAACTCCAAAAATAGGAGCCAAAGCAAAAAGCTTCAAGGTAAAAACAAAAACCAAAAAATATGCAATAACCTTAAAAAACAACAAAAAACAAGCCATGAAAAATACTAAAGTGTATTTAAAAGTTAAAGGTAAGACATATGCTGCAAAAACCAACTCCAAAGGTAAAGCAACATTCAAAATTACCAAATTGACTAAAAAAGGCAAGTTCAATGCAGCAATTACCTACAAAGGCAATAAATACTACAAAAAAGTAACCAAGAAAACTAAAATAATTATTAAGTAGATGCAACCGCATCTACACCTTTTTTTATTTTTTCTGAATTAAATCATTACTTTTAATCCAAATTATCTATTTTTTCCGTTTCACATGTACATAAAACAATATCTAAATTTTAAAAACTTCTTAGATAATCAACACATTATCGGCTTTTTTTTCGGCCTTTTCAGTAATTTCTGAAATATCTGCACCTGGAAACGCATCAATTATGCACAAATCAACCTTATCAATTTCCAAATCCTCAAAAGATTCATTAAAAATTTCAAAGTTATCAGCAATTTCATTTATTTGCAAATTGACTTTCAGCTGGCCAATCATTTCCGGATTGATGTCATTGAATATTACCTTTTCAAAGCCGTATTTAAGCAAATAGATTCCCAATGCTCCCAAACCGCACATTGCATCGACAGCTATGCCTTTTTTAATTCCATTATTATTCAAATAGTTATGCAGCTGAACCAGCTTTTGTTCTGTGGTGACGGCCACTTCAATATGGTGTCTGGACTGGTTTTTAACAATGATTATCTTTTCATCAAGCAGTGTTCTCATGACATTTATCTGGGTATCGTCCCCGTCAAGAATCTCAAAATGATTAATCTTTGAATCTTTATCAAGCATTCCAACGGTATTTTGAGGACTTCCCTTTAAAACACATGCCACTTCAGAAACTTCCCCCATCAATCTTGATGTTACTTCCTCATTGAAATCAGGATGTAAGAGTATCAAACTGTTTTTGTTGAGAAATTGCGGATTCAGACTGCTGTAGTAGAAATTGGACAGCGGCACAGGTGAGTTGCGCCTTAGAGTAGCAGTTTCGGGAACTATATCCTCTTCCACCATTATCTTTAAAATATGCGCCATCACAACGTCAATCGGCCTTTTTCCACATTCGCATCTTTTAAAGTCATCACAAAGATTATCAAAGTCATCATAATCAACGATTGGTGAAAATTTTTTTATCTGAATATCCCTGCATTTTTCGCATTCATGAATCCCGTCAATTTTTTCATCCAAATTTTTTTTATCAAACACAGTAGCACCACAATTGAGTTTATGATTAACTATTGTTTTAAGTCAGTAATTATGATTTTGAATGTAATAAAAATTTATTAATTAGTATTACAAATTTCTAAATATCAAAAAAATAATTTACAGGTTTTTAAAATGGAAAATAAACAAGATTTAAGCAATAATCCAACAATACAGCAATATAATGTAGTGAAACAAAATTACACACCTGAAGAAAAAATCCTTTTGAATGAAATTCGTGAGAATTTGGTTGACTTAGCTATATCATCCGGTGAAAATTTCCAGACTGATGAAGTCAAGCTATTAAATGACATCAAGGTATTTTTATTTAACAGGTTAGGTGACAAAAATCAAAATAATAATATCTCAAATGAATATTTAGATAAGTTATCCCACAAGGTGCTCAGAGATATCATAGGATATGGAAAAATAGATTCCTTATTGCAGGATGACGAGCTGGAGGAAATAATGATAATCGGCATAAACAAACCTGTTTTTGTCTATCACAGAAAATACGGAATGATGAAAACCAACATCACATACGATGATGAACAGGAGCTAACGGATTTAATCGACTCGATGGCAAGGCAAATTAACAGAAGAATCGATAAGGAATCCCCTATTCTGGATGGAAGATTAAGTGACGGATCAAGAATCAACGCCACAATTCCTCCAGTTTCTGCAGATGGACCGTCACTCACCATCCGTAAATTTAAAAAAGACCCTTTAACCATAATTGATTTGATAAACTCCAAGACAATATCCGTAGAATTGGCTGCCTTTTTATGGCTATGCATTGATGGGCTTGGAGTAAAATCCGCAAATGCAATAATATCCGGAGGAACAAGTTCCGGAAAGACAACAACATTAAATGCATTAACATCCTTTATAAACCCAAAAGAAAGAATCATAACGATAGAAGACACTTTGGAACTTCAAATTCCCCATGAACACATTATAAGAATGGAAACCCGACCATCGAACATTGAAAATAAAGGCGAACTGACCATGAATGATTTAGTCAAAAACTCCCTAAGGCAGCGCCCTGACAGAATTATTGTGGGAGAAGTAAGAGCACAGGAAGCAATAACATTATTTACAGCACTAAACACAGGCCATTCAGGATTTGGAACACTTCACTCAAACAGCGCCAGAGAAACTATAACCAGACTGACAACAGAACCGATGTCCGTGCCCAAGATAATGATTCAGGCAATTGATTTTATCATCATGCAAAAAAGAATTTATACTCCTACAGGAGTCTCATACAGGAGAATAAGTGAAGTTGCAGAAATTGTAGGCTCCGAAGAGGGAGTGATTCAGCTAAATAAAATTTTTGAATGGAATCCTGAAAGCGACAGTATAGAAAACGTTAGCATATCAAGTAAGACATTATCTCAGATTGCCAAATTAAGTGGAAAATCATTATATGAAATTAACAAAGAGATTGAAAGCAGAGAAATGGTTCTGAAATATATGATAAATCACAATATACATAGTGAAGATGACGTCAATGGGATTTTGGAGCTTTATTATGCAAATCCCCAAAAAGTTTTAAACAGAATTGTCCTAAACAGGTGATATTATTTTCAAAAGATTTTTTATTGCAGTTGGAGGGATATACTTGCTTTTAGTGAATTCATTGAAAAACCTGTCCCTGAAAGACATTATCCCCAAAAGAGAAGATGAAAAAAAGGAATTGGACTTTAAGATGTTTTCCAGATTCAGTGTCCCCAAAGACAATAAATCGTTGAAAAAAAGTAATGAAAAATTCGACAAAATCCGGAAAATTCTCATGAGATACATGCTTGAAAAGAAAGTAATAGTAATTTTAACCGTGTTTTTGGTTTTAATATGTTATTTCACCGGTTTTGAAGTTGGGGGAATATATCTAATATCCATGACCATGATTTATACATTAATCATTTACTATCCCCAAATCAAGGAAAAAAACGATTACTCCGATTTAAATCAGGAACTGCCCTATGCATTAAGGCACATGGGGATTGAATTGAAATCAGGAAAGGGACTTCACGACACATTATTGACAATAAAAAATTCGAATTATGGATCCCTATCGGATGAATTTACAAGAGTTTTGGAAGAAATCAAATATGGAAAACCGACAGAAGATTCCCTTCTGGAGATGTCCCACAGGGTAAACTCGGAAGGCCTCAGCAGAACCATCCATCAGATAATCGGGACTTTAAGGGTTGGAGGTAATCTGGCCAATAGTCTGGACATTATTGCAAAGGACATTTCATTTGAAACCCAAATCAAGCTAAAGGAGTATTCCCAGAAATTAAATTCGTTTATTTTGATTTATACGTTTGTTGCCATTCTGGCTCCAGTGATTATATTAATTATGTTGATGGCCGGTTCGACTGTTATGGGTGATGTAATATCCGGAAATCTGTTGATATTAATCTATGCCCTATTTTTCCCGCTTGTTATTATGTTAATGGGAATTTTCATCAAAAAATTAGAGCCCAAAATTTAAAAAATCCTAAAAAAAGAGATAATATTGGTGTTTATTTTTTTTGAGGAGATTGTAAACACCAACGACTTTACCGGAAAATTTCTTGGCAGAAGAATTTTCCAATCATATTAAATTAGAAAATTGTGAAAACTAATTTAATATTTTATATATTTTGGAGATTGCATATTATTTGACTGATAATTTAAATAATATGTTTTGAGAGTAATGTTTTGATACGCCCAATATTTAGGCCTACCTAATTTCACATCACTATGTATTAGATAGTAAATAATAGTATATAAATGTTTCGGTATTTTTTAGGTTTACCTAAAAAAATGAGACATATTATATGTCACGTGTTATAATATATCACATGTTATATAACAAGTAGTATAAACTAATATATAAATATTTTGATTAACCAAAAAATTAAAAAAAAGTTAGAGATCAAATCTCTAACGTTTGACGCTTAAAGTTGTTTTTATTGTGTTTCTAAGGTAGGTAAATCTCATTGTATATTTTTTACCCACACTAAGTTTATTTATAACATTTTTCTTAAGGGTGAATTGAGCAATTCCTTTTTTATTGGTATTTGCACTGAATTTTTTACCGTTAAGATTCAAAGTTATTTTCTTGCCGCTGACTGCTTTTTTACCATTCTTAAGAGTTGCTTTGACAACTAGCTTTTTAGAAGACTTTTTAACAGAATACTTACTGGTTTTAAGATTTTGTATTACCTTAACAGTCTTTTTAATAGTATCTCCTTTGTAAGTTGCAAATAACTTATAAGAACCAGGTTTGACTGTATTTGGTATTTTAAAAGCAATAATACCTTTGGCATTGGTTTTAACCTTGTAGGTTTTCTTGTTAATCTTAATTGTCACCACAACATTTTTGCCAACAGGTTTAACACTGTCTCCAAACACTATCGCTTTAAAGCTAGTTCCGTCAAAGTAGTACATAGCAATATTTTTCTCATTTGAAAACCTTGAATAAATCAGTATTTTAGTGGTTCTGCTTTCACCAGTTTTCGGATTTTTAACAGTGATTTTTTGTGTCTTGGTCAATTTGGTGAATTTGATTGTTATGTATCCTGAATTATCAGTTTTGGAATTTTTAGATTTTCCATTAACAGAAAATGAAACTTTAGTATTCTTTACCGGTTTTCCTGCAGAGTCCACAATTCTAAATTTATAATTGTAATTAGCATTATAAGCCCTTTTGACATTGGAAGAAACGACAGTGTTTTTTATAATGACGTAATTGACGATTGAAGTTCCGTTGTAAATTGTTGTAATGGCGTACTTTCCAGGATTGCTGTTGATATTGAGTTTAGCAGAACCATTTTCATCGGCAGTGCGATTATATTTTTTACCTTTGAATTCGAAAACAACTTTTTCACCTGCACCGACTTTTGCAACAAATGGAGTGTCATTCTTATAGTATTTCACCAAATTTCCAGTAATGTTTAAATCGGAAATTGTGTAAGCTTTTAAAATAGCTACATTCTTAGTGTTTGCTAAATCTATCCACGCCTTACCATCTTTACTTACAAAAGAAGTACCTTTTTGAGTATGGATTCTAAGATCAAAGCGAATAGGCACCTTATTTTTGAATGTTATTTGGAAAACATCTCCTTTTTTGATTTGGATATACTTGTTTAATTTGATTGTTGAATATCCTCCAAATTCACTAATGCCCTTTTGGGAATAAACATCAACACCATTTACAGATATTGTAAATTCATAATTCCTGCCATTTTTATCAAAATAGGTTCCAACTGCGGAAATCAATTCATTTTCATCAGCGGTGAACACATTAGAATAATAATTATAATTATTGACTACTTTTATTTCACCACCAATATCGATTTGATAAATCCTATTGTAGGAATCGTTATTAATTATATATCCAACACTTTCCTTGTCCACAGCAAATGATTTATCATAATATGAAACATAGAAATATCCGCCGTCAGCCCAATTGGACCCCCAGCTGTTTTTAACAATCCATGCACCATCGCCAGGAGCAGGTTTTAAGAAATTATCTTTAGAATAGGTATCGTCCCATCCCACAACACAAACTCTATGATTTGATATTGGCTTACCATAATAATACTGTGCGGAGCTTGATTTATTGAAATAAGTACTTTCATCAAAATTAGCATTGTGACTGACTGCCAATGCACCATATTTAAGAAGCGCATCCTTAATTAAATTATTGTCCATAGAATTTTTTCTTGCAGGAACAACAACAACATTTTGAATGTGAATGTCCTCTGGAGTGATAAGCAATGGAGAAATTTTACCAAGTTCATCATAGCTGTCATATTCACCAGGGAAAATTCCCATCCAGTCAATCAAATAAGCAATAGGCGCAAAAGGAGTTCCACCTTCATCCATATCCAACTGTCCGTATTTTGAATATTGAAGCATTGAATTTTGAACATTATTTTCAGACAATAAATAGGTTACATTTGCATATCTCATTAATGCAGACTCCAATGCAGCCATATTACCAAATGCCCAACAGGCACCCATAAATCCTTGGTTTTTGACAGGTGAAACCCAACCATAGTTTCTCAAATCAAATTTTTCTGGTAACGGGCCAACGATAGTATTGTTATGTATTATAAAAGGATTTGCAGTATTTTCAAAGTTATATGAATTATCTGTATTGCCGAATGATCTTTTATCACTATTGAAAGTATTTCCTTTAGCGATTACCTTTCCGTATACTGAGTATAAACTTGTAACATTGGAAGGATTGTTGAAGTAATTATTTTCCAAAGTCAGTTTAGCATCATATGCAGAAATTGTAGATACATCAAAAGCCAGATTGTTCTCAAAAGTGCTTTGCCTGATAATTACTGTTCCCATATCGAAATATCCTGCGCCACCATAAGATAAATCATTCCTGGCCATATTGGATTTGAATGTTGAATTTAAAATGTTCACATTAGCAAAACTGGTATAAACTGCACCACCATCATACTCTACGGAATTTTTAACAAAATCAGAGTTTTTAATGGTTAAGGTTCCGCCCAATTGAAGAATAGCCCCACCAAATTCGGAAGAACAATTAGTGAATTTGGCAGAATCAATCAGAATAGTTGCTTTTTGAGGTTTGTCACTGTCTCCATTGACATCAACAAAAATTGCCCCACCATTCTTATCTGATCCAACATTTTCAAATTCACATTTTTTCACAGTAAGATCTATTAGACTTTTGGTTGCAATAGCACCTGCAGTTTTATTTGCAAAGAGGTTTATAAATTTGGAGTTTGAAATTGAAACTTTTCCCTTTTCTGTAGCAAATATTGCAGTTGCATATTTGGAGGTAGTGTTTATAAAATAAGAGTTCAAAACAGTTAAATTTGAATTGGATAAGTAAATTTGACCCTTAAGGATTTTATCGGAGCTGCTGATGAATGTTGAATTGTCAACAGTAACACGACTCAATGATGCGGTGATTGAGGCACCCTCATTACCGCAGTTATCAATGAATTTACAGTTTTTAACGTTTAGAGTTCCCTTGGATGAAACAATAGCTCCCATGTTGGAAGAGTCCTTACCGGAACAATTGATAAAAGTTACGTTATTCAGTGTCAGCTTGGAGTTGGAAAAAATTGCAGAACCTGCACCATAATAAGCATTTTTTATAACCAGATTCTTTATTTCCACATTATTTCCAACAACCCTAAATGCTCTTGCCTGATTAGAACAGTCAATTGCATGATTATTTCCGTTGATGGTATAATCAGCCTTAGCTATCCTAATTCCATTAGCATAATTTCTATCAGTCTGATTATCAAATTTATAATCTGATTCAATATTAAAACTGGAATCTTCAGAGGCAATATCACCATTTAAATCATAAAATGATTTAATATCACCGCCATCTTTTAAAACATCACCAATATCACCAGTACAGTTTAAATCGGCTGCAGATATTGCAGTGACTGAAAACGATAAAACAATCAATATAACTGAGCATAAAACAATTTTATTAAATTTCATGAAAATTACCTAGATTAATTTATATTCTACATATATCTATTCTATAACTTATAAATTATATACACCAAAATCGAGATAATATAAATTATCCAAAAAAAATAGAGTAATGAGAGTTATTAATCTTAATAACCCAAAAATACATTTTTATAATATCTAAAATAAGAAATTATGGGAAAAAATCGATTTTTTAATCTTTCCCACTACAGAAAATCAATCTTACATTAATCTTCCGACACCAGTAATTTCAATACTGGCAACGCCTTCAATACCTGAAACCATTTCTTCAACAGGTTCAGATCCTCCTTCACCATCTTCAGTAATGAAGTTTAAGATGATAGCCACTAAACCGAATGCAATTGGTTCTTCGGAAATTTCGTGGATTTTAGCGCCTTCTGGCATTGAACTTTCGATAGTAGATTTGATAGCTTCTAAATCTACTTCCGGACTGTCTGGCATGATTTTCATAGTTGTTAATACTTCACCCATTCTAATTCCTCCATTTTAAAACTTATGGTCCTTCAAAACCACATTCACATTTGTAAGCGTGACCAAATGTACGGCATTTTTCACATCTTGCTATTTTTGCTCCACATATAGGACATTCGAATTCTACGAAAGGTCCGGTTAATGGAATTTCTTGTTTACATGAAATACATTCTACTTCTTTCATTTTATTCACCTATTATTTGTGTGTAATCGAAGTTATAATCATTTATATTATCATCTATTAAAGATAAAACCCTTTCAGGGCACTTCCCATTCACAACATAACAATTAGTCCCAAACTCTAATAAAAGAGACGGTAACATTACATCAATCGACGACTCTTGAAAAGTTAGTAAAGTTTTTGCATCGATTTTACTTATGAATGTTGAACCTGGCTCTTTCGGTTCTTGGGTATATATACCATTTACATTTGTTACTATTAAAAGCTTTGCATTTAGAAGGTGTGAAACATAGGCTGCAATGGAATCTGAAGTCACATCCCATGAGCATTCGAAAGGATCTTCTGTTTTTAAAAATCTTGAAACAATAAAAATGGGAGTAAAACCATCATCAGAAATTTTATTTGCCTCTTCAATGGAATATGCCAATTTAGTGGAATCTACCTTATCATCAACAAGTTTAGCTATTATGTCCATACAATCTATAGCTGCCCAGTGGGTTGTTTTTTGTGAAAAATGAATTTCATCATCATACTTGCGAATCAAATTTGCAAAATCGCCACCACCCAAAATAATTAGTGACTTGGTGTTTTTCAATTGTTTTGCAAGTTCAATTGCATAATCTGGAAAAAGACTTCCCCCAATTTTTACAACCTGTTTTATGCCCATAATATCTACCGCATTTAATTGAATATAGCCACCATTAAAATAATAGTTAAACTATAAAAGTTTCAAATCCCCAGTCACTTCATCAATTATTTTATCCTCATCCGGACCGAGTGCCAAAACCGTTACTGATGATGTAGGTATCTGAGTCCTTCCTGCATCAACTACCAGATAACTGGAAATTCCCTTTTGGTCAGCCAACTTTTTAAGTTCCAAAAGTTCCTCCTTGGTTTTGACTTTTAAAACTACCTTGGCATAAGCTTCATTTTCCCATTTCCTGATTTTATCCTGAGGAGATTTCTTGTATGCACCAATAGCTCCATGACAGCATTGAGCAGCAATTTTTCCTTTGCCCATTTTCAAATCTGTTCTTACAATCATTGCCTGTTTCATATTATCAATAATAAATATTTAACTAAATAATTAAAAAGTTTTTTGAAAGTCAACTATTTTACAATAAATTAATTAAATAGAATTAATAGAATTACATATGATTATATTTTTAAGGAGATTATAATGACTCGTATTTCAATTTTAGATAAGGACAGATGTCAGCCTAAAAAATGTGATTATGTCTGTATTCACTACTGTCCTGGTGTTAGAATGGAAGAAGACACCATAGTAGTTGATGAAGATACAAAAAAACCGTTGATATCTGAAGAATTATGTGAAGGGTGTGGTATCTGTACAAATCGCTGCCCATTTGACGCTATTACAATCATTAACTTACCTGAAGCGGCAGACAATCCAATTCACAGATTTGGACAAAACCAATTTGAATTATTTGGACTTCCAAATCTTGAAGAAGGAACTGTTTTAGGACTTTTAGGACCTAACGGTATTGGTAAATCCACAATCATGAATATATTATCTGGAAATCTGATACCAAACTTCGGAGATTTTGAAAATCCGCCTGAAAACTGGGAAAAGGTCATTGAGTTTTACAAAGGTTCTTCACTTCAGAAGTATTTTCAGGACTTGTCCGAAGGAAACATAAAAACCATCCTAAAGCCACAGATGGTTGACCAGCTTCCAAAGGTCGTTAAAGGTAAAGTGAAAGATTTACTTGAAAACGTCAATGAAAGGGACAAGCTAGAATACGTTACAAAAGAACTGCAACTTGAAAACGTTCTTGACAGGGAAATGCAAAACCTGAGTGGTGGAGAACTTCAAAGGGTTGCAATTGCTGCAACAGTTTTAAGGGAAGGGGACTTTTACTACTTTGACGAACCAACATCTTGGCTTGACGTGTCTCAAAGACTTAATGCAGTAAAAGTAATCAGATCTCTTGCAGAAGAAGGAAAAAGCGTTCTTGTAATTGAGCACGACCTTGCTACTTTAGATGCTCTGTCCGACAATGTTCACATATTATATGGACAGCCTGGAGGATACGGAGTAGTGTCCGGAAGAAAAGGAGTTCGTATAGGTATAAATGCATACATAAATGGATTTTTAGCTGAAGAAAATGTCAGAATAAGAAAAAATCCAATCGAGTTTACAATAAGACCACCAACTCCAGAGGATGAAGGAGATGCACTTGCAAGCTATTCAGATTTGAATAAGGAATATGACGGATTTACATTGACTGCAGATGCAGGCGAAATCTTTTATGATGAAATCGTGACTGCTTTTGGTTCAAACGGTATCGGTAAAACCACATTCGCAAAAATGCTTGCAGGAGTCGAAGACCCAACTACCGGTGAAGTAGATGAGGAAGTCACAATAGCCTACAAGCCACAATACATTGTTTCAGACTTTGAAGGAACCGCCAGTGACTTTTTATATATGCATGCCCCTAGCTTTGGAAGTAAAATCTTTGAAAGTGAAATAATGAATCCTTTGACTTTAAATGACATGCTTGACAAGCCAGTTAATGGTTTAAGTGGTGGTGAACTTCAAAGATTGGCCATTGCTGCCACACTTGCAAAGGATGCTGAAATATATCTTTTTGACGAACCTACAGCATTTTTAGATGTAGAACAAAGACTGATTGCTGCAAGAGTCATTCGTAAGATGGTTGAAAGCAGAAATGCGGCATCACTTATTGTTGACCACGATATCGTATTTATCGACTACATTTCAGACAGGGCAATGGTTTTCAACGGAACTCCAGGTTTGAACGGTCATGCTTCCAAACCAACAGATTTAAGAAACGCAATGAATGAATTTTTAGGAAACCTCAATATTACATTCAGAAGAGATAAGGAAACAAAAAGACCAAGAGTTAACAAACTCGACAGTTACAAAGACCGTGAACAAAAAGAAAAAGGAGAATATTATTACTTATCCGATTAAATATTCTCTTTAATTTATTTTTTTTTAGATATTTTCCAATTCTTTAAGAACATATTTTTTTAGTATCTCAACTGCCTTTTCACCGTCGTCGTCCAGCCTTACAGCATCCAACGGATTTAAGTCATAAGTTTTGACAACTGCATCGGCAGCGATGTTTTTAACTGAATCAACTTCTTTTTCCTTTAATATTACTGATGCACAGTCATCACTGCAGCCAGTTATTGTAACAATTTTTGCATCATCCAGAATTGGTGAGCAGTTGTTCGGCTGAGCAGAATATTCAGTGATGCACGCTGCAACAATATTTTCGTTTTCCAAGGCAAGCTCAACACTAGCTGCCCTTACAACTAATCCAAGCGGACTTAATCCACTGCATGAAACTAAAGCTATTTTGTCACTCATTTTTTCATTCTCCCATATCTTTTTTTAACCTTTTCATAACCTCTTTTATAAAATGGACAGAAATTAATGCAATGGCTGCATCCTTCACGGTGTGCAGTGCATAACTTTCTTAAAAATTTTCCATTTTCGTCAAATGCCTTTTCGGGACATCTGTCAATGCAGACCCCACATGTTGAACAGTAATCCTCAACCCATTTCAGCTCGTTTTCCGTTTTGAACGGCAAATTTTCTATTGAAGTCTGAATCATGAAAAAGCCAAGGTTCAAACCTTCTTTGAACATGCACATATTGCTTCGGGTAATGACAGCATCATTTGATTGCATTGCAATTGCCCTTAAGCTAACACGGTCATCCAACGGATTAATCAAATCCGCTTTAAATCCGTTTTCTCTCAATATATCTGCAAGTGCAAATGTTTTGGCTCCAAATTCCTGAAATTCCTCATCCATCAATTTGCATTTTTCATCTGATGGTTCCATCTTGAGGATATCTTCAGACATCAGATATTTCAGAATAATGATATTGTCCCAATCAATATCCCATTCTTTTTTAAAATCTTCACTTAACTTAGAAAAGCTCAATCCTACAAATCTTGAAGCAATAGCTATATCAGCAAATTCCTGTAAAAAATCATTGGAAATAAGATTATTGGGATGGTGAGGGTTTTCTTGATTGTAAAAATTAGGAATAGGTTGATGATATCTCAATCTCATACCATTAACCTGATTTTTTTCTTAAAGCCTCTACAGCTTTAGGGAATTCTTCACAGAATACTTTAACCTCTTCAGTTGGAATTGAAAAACTTATACGCAAGTACCTGTCACCAAATTCTTCAGAAGTGTATTCCCCTTCCCTTGTGAACAATTTTTTCTGAATCAAATAATTGGACATCTCTTTAGGATCTATTCCTGCACCTGACAAATCGATTACCATCATGTTTGCATCTGACGGATAAACCGGCAGAAATACCCCATCAATCGGTTCAATCATTTCACTGATTAACCTTTGGTTTTCAAAACATGTTTCTCTTATTCTATCAAACCAGTCAGGTTTTGATTTAAGACCTGCAATTGCACCGTATTGGGAAATGACATTCACTCCCAAATCATTAACAACAGCATTTTTGATTGCATCGATAATCGGTTTGGATGAGATGACACCTCCAATCCTCATACCTGCCATTCCAAATATTTTTGAAAAGCTGTAGATTGTCAAAGTTTGACCTGGAGCATAATTTTCAACTAGGAAATGCTCACGTGCAAAGTCTTTGTAGGTTATGTCGTGTAATAAGTATAAATCGTTTTCTTTTGCGATTTGAGCGAATTCTTTAAGTTCCTCTTCAGTGTATGAAGAACCTAACGGATTCAATGGATCGATTAAAATAATCATACGAGTGTTTTCGTCCATATTTTTTCTCACCAAATCCGGAGTCAACTTATAGTCATTTTCTTCATAGTAAATAGGAACATATCTGACTTCGCCTGCAAATCTGTTTGCAAAGTCTCCAATAATAAAGTAACCAGGATCAGATAAGATCACATTGTCTTCAGATTCCAATAACGCTTGCATGACCAAATATAAAGATTCGGTTGCACCGGAAGTCAGTAAAACTTCGAATTCCTCTAAATCCAAATCATCTAAAATCAATTGTTTAAGTTCAGAAAATCCTTCAGGGGCAGGATATTTGCAATATGTCTTTAGGTGAATTGCATCAATCATGGCATTGGCTATTGTATCGTCATGCAGATGGTTGGTATTTTGACCCATCCAAATCATGTCTTCATCCATATACATATCCTCAAAAAAGTCATTTGCATTATCATAACCTTTTGGAGGTACCCGTTCAGTTTTTTGAAACTTTTTTTTGGGTGTTTTAATATCAAAATCCTTTTCCCTCATATTATCAGCTCAAACAATTCCAAAATAAATATATATTTTTAATTATTAATAAAAGTACCTAAATAATGCCCTGAGAAGTTATTGAAAAAGTGGCCTTTTTGCCTTCAGGAATACTTCTGTGGCGAATCAAAGTGGCGATTCTTTGGTTGATTTCTTCACCGCGCTCCAATTGAAGTATGACTTTGCTCCAGTACTGCAAAATAGTTCCGCCAACTGCCTTGACATCATTATTTCCTTCATCGTCAAATGCATTATATATCTGATTTGTCAAAATTACTGCGATATCGTATTGTCTTGCAATCTTTGACAACACTCCCATCTGTTTACCCAATTCCTTATTTAATTTAGCGGATTTCATATCATCAACCCTGTAGAGAGCAACTGCAGAGTCCAAAACCAGCAAATCAACTTCATCATGATTTTTTCTAAGCCAAACATCAATTGACCGCAAGTTTTCATTTTGTTCTATAAAACTAGTCGGTTCAAAAACAATTATGTTGTTAGCTACTTTTGAAAAATCAGATCCTGAAATCTGTTTAATCCTGTCAATTGAAATTCCGCCTTCAGTATCTATATAAATCACTTTTCTATTATTTTTTGCAACATTGACTGCCAATGTTAATGCAATATTGCTTTTACCTGAACTAGGTGGACCGAATATTTGGGTGATTGTACCCTTTTCAAAACCTCCGCCCAACAAAACATCCAATGCGGAATTGGATTGGATTTTATGATTGTCTTCAAAATTAGCCAACACTTTCATGATAAAATATTGTTTTTCATGATATATTAATTAATTGCAGTTGAGAAAAAACTATTTTAATTGGTTAAAAATTAATAAAACCAGTAAATTTTAAAAATTATGGAAAAATAAGATAGATTAATTAAATTTAAGCAAAAGTGACTGTTTGGTTACCTTAACTTTATATATAACCTCTTACAACGCAATTAATACAAAGCAAAGAGGTGAAAAATTTGAAAAAAAGACTAATTACAATTTTTACAATCTTTTTACTAATCACATCAGGTGTAAATTTTGTTTCAGCTGAAAACATCACAGAAGATGAAGTTGCAAATACAAACACTGTACAACAAGAAGACTTTGTATCACAAAGAAATGTTGAAGAGGAAAAAGAAAGCAAAACCAATGAAGAGGAAAACAGCAGAATTGGTGAAATTGTAAAATCAAAAGAAAATGGACATTTCAACATTACTTTTGAAGATGGATACAACGGATACTGCATCAATTATGGAGACCAAGAAGCAAAAATCAATGATGAATTTGAAGTTAAAGACACCACTGCTGCAATAAACAATAAAAATGGTGAGTCAATCGGACATTATTTAAAAACTTTCTTTGTCGAATTCCACGACATTGCTGTAAAAAATAAATACGATACCCAAAAAATCATTTGGGCATTCAGCGACAATTTTGATTTCAACAAAGCTTTAGTTCAGCAAATCAAGGATATTTCCGTTAATTTAACAATTCCAGACCATGGTGCAATTAAAAAAATCAATGAAACAACCGAAGCACTTTTTGATTTTGAGGTATTAGGTACAGATAAAAACAATCATCAAAATTTCTTCGGATACAAAATTACTTACAGAGACATTCCCGTTGAAGCTGAAAACAACACAACAGAAAAACAAGAAAATACAACAATACCACAAGAAAACAAAACCGAAAACAAAACACAAGAAAATACAACAATACCACAAGAAAACAAAACCGAAAACAAAACACAAGAA